>Ga0209632_10001364_pt1 | contig 24611 bp, 26 predicted proteins | sample COG_10_FD_184754 | JGI IMG/M metagenome (GOLD analysis project Ga0209632, IMG submission 184754) | Pelagic Microbial community sample from North Sea - COGITO 998_met_10 (SPAdes) (version 2) | ecosystem: Environmental > Aquatic > Marine > Neritic zone/Coastal water | place: Helgoland, sampling... | reverse complement strand
TAGGAAAAGAATCAAACAACAAACTTTAATTGAACGAAAAAAACAGAATCAAAATATTTATTTAAATTAGTATCAACACTCGCTTAATTTATATCTGAAAAAGTCCACTTTTATTTGACGACATACACTCTAATGATATCGCCTTCATCAGAGGGCTGGTTAGCATCGGTGTGTTGCCAAATTTCAGCTACCACACAATGATCATCTAAACCGATTAAACGATGCCGTTCGCCTTGTCGTAGAATAATTTGATCTCCTTCGTCATATATTTCCATTTCGTTTTCTTCATTAGAATCACTTCTAATAACTCCTGTAGCCTTTTTATATTTACCTAATTTCTGCACGCCTTTAGTGGTATTGCCAAGACAAGCGAGCATTGGGTTTTTTTATGAGTATTATCGGACTAAATTTTCCTCCAATTCTTAAGGTCTTTAAGTCTAGTCCTTCAAAGAATTTATTTTATTTCTAACGGTTCTGTAAATTTTCTGGGATAAAGAGTCGTACTTTTTTTGATTACTTATCACTTTAGATTTAAAATCAAAATCATTATAAGTTGTAGCATTTAATGGAGCCTTTATTGATTTGTACCAATAATTACCATAAATCTGTGTGCGCTGATACTCTAGGTCATCATAATTAGCTTTAACAGCATGAAGCGAATGGTTATTTGGAGAAAATATTGTTATTGAGTTATTAGCAGTTTGTATAACTTCTGTTTCACACCAACTCCATGGAACCCAAGGTCTTTGAATTTCAGAATTGCTATTCCAAACCGAAGATACATATTTATAACCTTCTTTAAACTTAAGAAATCTAGTATGATAGTCTTTATTATGAGAATCAGGATCTGGATTCAGATTGAGCATATAAGTCAGAGCTTTTTCTCTAGTATCTGGATGAGGAGATATTTCATAACCAGTAAAATATTTATGCAAACCAGAATCTTTACGTAACTCTTCGTCATCTAAATTAAATTTTTCTCTAAAAACATTCTCCATTTCTTTAGAGCTAAGTATATCGACTAAATCCTGAATTATTTTTGGTTCTTTTTTTAATCTTAAAGCAAAACCCCCAGCCTCAACCAATTCTGCACCTCGTGTACCTTGTATATCCGAATTAATATGATTCCCTTTATCTCTCCATTGTATATATTTCTTTATATTTTGAAATGTGCCTGGATGCGGTTGGTGTTTATATTCTAATTGAGTAAGATTATTATATAAATTATCAAAATCATCTCCTCTCACATTTATTACATCAAGACTTAGTATTTCATTAAAATCATCTGAATTTAAGAAATCTTTAATGTAAAGAAATTTAAAAGGATGAGATTCTAGTTGTGATTTTTTGATCTTATCAATTAGATAGTTGAAACGGTTTTTCATTTTTTTTGAGTCAAACACCAAGTTAATTATTTATTACATTTTATTGCAATTTATTACAATTTATTTTATCTATCCACTGCGTAATTTCTATTAGAAATTACGCAGTGGTAAATCTTTAAACCACTTTTCATAAAGTCTTGTTTCTGGAGAAACTATAGCCCAAGCCGTCATAAAGATTAATTGAGAGTCTAAAATTACAGAACGATGTGAATGATACCATATCTCTAATTCTCCTTTATAGGGTGCTATAACTCTTTTATAGAAATCATGTGGATCTTCATTTTCAGCCGCAAGTGAGATTAGAGACTCTTCATCTCTGAAAACTATAGAACCAATACCTGTTAAACCTGGCCTCACATTATATATTTTTCCCTGAACATCATCTGAATACTTTTCAAAGTCAACTTGCATCTGTGGTCTCGGACCAACTATAGACAGATCACCAATTATAATATTTAGTATTTGAGGTAATTCATTTATTTTAGTCTTTCGCAAAAAGGAACCAAAAGGTAAAACTCTTGGATCATTTTTCAGGGTTAAACTCCCAGACCCCATATTTGAACTATTTGAGAGCATAGTTGCAAATTTTATTATTTTAAAATCCTTATTTTTATAACCTACTCTAGTTTGCAAATAAAACACCTTATGCTCACCTGTTAAAAGTAGTATAACAACTATTGGTAAAAAGAGTGGTAATAAGACTAAAAGTGCTAAAATTGATAATAATACATCGATAATTCTTGGCATAACTTACATTTTTTGATCTAACTGTTTACCAGTTTCTATGTGCATAAAATCTGGAACATATTTATTAATAACTTTTACGATGTCTAATTTTACTGAATCTAGATTACTAAAAACAGCTTCAAAATCAGTCTCTACCTGTTTAAATGATATTTTAACTTGTGGAGTATTAATAAATCCTAGTGAATCATATTTTCTTATATTATAGTCTTCCTCTTCTGTATAGAATTCCTCATATGTTTTTTCTCCAGAGGTATCTGTTTTGAAAAAGTAAATAGGATATTGTCCAGAATTATTTTCAATATCATACTCTTTCGCTTCTTTTTCTGAATTCATATATATTGGCTCAAACCCTTCTTCTTTTAAGTAATCCAAAGCGATGTCCTTAAAATAGATTTGATCTTTATGAAAATCTAATTTAGGGAAGAAAATATTTCCTGAGTCACCTAAAAATGTAGCCAATAAGCAAATTTGACCTGATTGTTCTGGAGTCACAAAAAAACGTTTAATATCAGCTGGACACGAAAGTGGTTGTTTTTTATTTAGTCTATAAATGAATCCGTCTAATAAACTTCCATTCGAAAAAGCAACATTGGCAAATCTAGCAGTTGACACTCTAAAATTATTTTTTTTGGAAAGAATCAATTTTTCCATTAAGCTTTTTGAGGCCCCCATTATGTTTACTGGATTCGCAGCTTTATCAGTAGAAACACTAAAAAAATAATTTGGTGGATTTCCTTCACAGAGGTTTAAAAGTTTGATGGCCCCAAAAACATTGTTTTTAATTAGAGCTTCCACAGAAATTTTATCTTTTTCTGAACGTACATGCTTATGGGCTGAGAAATTTGAAACAACATCCCAAGTATCTGAATTAAATATTTTATCAAATGTCGTACTCAGTAAATTTACTGGATAGGTAATGTATTCTGGACTATAGTCCATTAAATTTGAGCTTCTCAAATCTCTTGTTAATTCGGTTAAACCATTCTCATTAATATCTACTACGGTAATTTTTGATGGTTTATATTTTAAAATTTGTTGAATGTAACTAGACCCAATGGTTCCAGCACCTCCAATTACAAGAATTTTTTTATCCTTAATTTGAGAATGTAAAAAATTCTTTTGTGATGTTAAATCTTCTAAAAAAGGATTTATTTTAATATTACGAACCCTCGTAGAAAGCAATTTACTGATATTCATTTATTTGATTATTTCATTAACAATTTCAATTAATTTTTCACAAACGTATTCAACGCTTTCGATGGAGAGATCATTATATATTGGCAAAGAAATCTCATTCTTATAAAGGTTATAAGATGATGGGAAATCTTTTATATCTAATCCAATACTCTTAAAATACGATAGCATTGGAAGTGGGATATAATGAACATTAACACCTATATCTAAAGACGCCAGCCTACTTATCAATTCATCTCTCTGCTGTTCTTCAAAACCTTCAATTCGTAATTGATACAAATGACAGGATGATTTTCTATTATTAACAGTAAAGGTTGGTAATATTGCCCATGAATATTGAGATAGAATTGAATTATATTTTAAAAATATTTGCTCTCTTTCTGGCAACAAAATACTTTTATATTTTTTAATTTGAGCCAATCCAATTGCAGCATTAATATCAGGCATATTTACTTTTAATCCATTGGTTGTAATATCATATTTCCAGCCGCCTATGGAATTTTTTTCGAAGGCAGTTTTATTTTGACCATTTAAAGATAATAATCTTAATTCTTTAAGTATTAATGCATCTTGAACTTCATCGAAGATTTTAAAGGTAATCGCACCACCTTCACCAGTAGTAATATTTTTGACTGAATGAAAAGAAAAAACGCTAAAATCTGAAAATAATGGCGTTGGAACACCATCAATTAGAGATCCTATTGAATGAGCAGCATCTGAAAGAACAATAGGTCTTCCTATTTTTCTTTGAAAATCTGTTTTTGGATTAAATTTACTTTTAATACTTTCTTTATTTAGAAGTGTATTAAGTGCAATATAATCAATAGGAAGGCCTCCTAAATCAACAGGCATAATTGCTTTTGTTTTTTCAGTGATGGCTTTTTCGACTTCATCAATATTAATTGTAAAATCACTGTTAACATCAACAAAAACGCATTTAACACGAGAATTAATTACCGAAAATGCTGAAGCTGCATAAGTATATACAGGCACTATAATCTCATCATTTTCGTCTAAGCCTAACCACCTTATTAAAAGTAGCATACCAGAAGTCCATGAATTTACACATATCGTTGAACCCGTTTGGCATAATTCGTTTATTTCATTCTCCAATTCATTAACTTTAGGCCCCGTTGTGAGCCAGCCTGTTTCATTTAAACAAGATAAGACTTCTTGATTTACATCTTTATCTATCAATGGAAGGCAAAATGGTATTTTCATTTTTTTAATTTGATTTATAATTTTTTAATTAATTTCAACATTTTTCTATTGGGGAAAGTTTCAAAATCATAATAAACAGTGTAACCAGATTTTTTATAAAACCTCAAAACACTATCGTTAGAATCTGCGTCCGTTGTTAATGTTATGCTATTAATGCCTTTTTCTCTAACTTGATTTTCAAATTTAACTAATAAAATTTGTCCAATTCCAAGACCATTTTGATCTGGCGACACACCAATTGAAAGCAATTCTGCATAATTACCTTTATCATCTTTATTATTGTTTTTTGTTAAATTTTTAAATAACCTAATTAAAGCTATTGGTTTAGTAAACAATAAAAGTATTACTTGATAAGAATATTCCAATGAATTTGAGAAAATTAACCTTTTATTAAATCCTACTGAATTAAAACATCCAACAGCAAATCCTAACAACTTATTATCATCTTGATTAATGGCACATATTGAAATAGCTTCTTTACTTTTCGCACAGCTTCTGTAATAGGTTTTAAGAAACGAATGTCCCAAAGTTGTTAGGAAAAAATTTGAAAAAGATTTTAGATGAATTTTGGCAATTTGATTAGAGTCTGAAACCTTTGATTTTCTATAGCTTATCATATTTATTCTAAAATAGCCTTAACTAATTGCTTTAAATTATTTTTCTTTGATAAATTCTCCATTGCAAAATTAAAACCATTTTCACCTTTTAATTCTAATTTTGATTTTTTAGTTAAAGAAGCTTTTCTCATTGCATCTATCAACATATTTATATTCTCAGGTTCTATAACCCAACCTGCCTTAGCTTCATTTATTACTCTTGCAGAATCACTATCCATATCTACTGATGCTATGATGGGTTTTTTGGAAAACATATAAGCTGGGAGTTTTGACGGTATTGAACTTGAAGCTGCACCTTTTTTCATTGGCAGTAACATGACATCGGCAGATCCTTGAATTTCAGGAACCATGCCATTTGGGACATCAACAAAATAAACTCTCTCTATTTTTTTTGAAGATACCAATTTTTCTAAATCAATTCGTTTTGATCCAGAACCAGCTATTATAAGTTTACAATCTTTTAAGTTTGCTTTAAAAAAACTCTCAATCAATAATTCAATTCCAGCGACTGGACCAATATTACCTAAATACATAAAACTAAATAACTTTTGCTCTACAGTATTTAATCTATTTTTTTCTTGATGATTTATAAAAGCATCTTCATCCTGCCAGTTTTGAACAACTTTGAATTTTTCTAATGGTATATGTCTTGAACTTGAAAGATATATTTTTATTTTTTCAGAAATAGTAATAATTTGTTTAGATTTTTCAAGTACTAATTTGTCAATAGGCTTAAATAATAAATTAAATAAACTTTCTAACAATGGCATTTTAACAGAGATTGATTCTGGATATACATCTTGAATATGAGTTATTATTGGTATACTATATTTATTAGCAGTATTTACAGTTATATACTGAGCAAAAATTGGCCAAGAGTTCATGTAAATTACATCAATTTCATTTTTGTTTTTTTTAATATAGTTTTTACAAGCAACCCCAAAACTATAACTTTCTCTTAGCCGACCAAATAAATTAGACTTTGGACATGTGTATGAATCTAAATTTATTTGCGAGAAAGTTTTTTTTGTATCTTTTTTAGAAAAAGCAAATCCAAAGGGCCTTGTTGGTTTTGGTGAGATTACGGATACTATACTGGATTGAGATAATTCAATTGCTAAATCTTCTGAAAGTTTTGCAGACACAACGGGTTCTGGAGAGAAAACAGCTGAAATAATTAATATGTTCAATGGATTAATTATATTAACGAAAAATTAAATCGTTGCGTTTTGATTTGGAGAGTTTTTTAATTTGATAGACAAATAACCGTTTCGTGAAAATCTTCTTTATATGTATCTAGCTGTTTTACATTAATAGTAGTTCCATCTTGGGATGTCAAACTATACCCCCATGATTCCAGCAGGTGATAACCTTCTTTCAATAGACTCAAATCGTGAAACTCAATTAACATAATTGGTTTGTATTTATTGATTAATTCATGCCCGCCTCTTAGACAATCTATTTCTGCGCCTTCGATGTCTATTTTAATTAACGAAGGTCCGGTCAATGTATTATCTTTGACATACTGGTCGAGTGAAGTAATCTTGCATAACTCCGTTCGTTCATTTTCCTGGGGCGTTGTATAAATGTCTGTCATAGCAGTGGGGCCCTTAATAAGTTGGATGGTTTGAGTGCTAAGTCCCAAGCCTGTATTGTGAACTTCTATATTATTGAATTTATTAGCATTCACTGTCTTCTTTAAAAGTTCGGCGGTTGATGGCAATATTTCAAAAGCGTAAACTTTTCCAGTATCTCCAAGGTTTTGCGCAAACAGCAAACTAGTGTAACCGATGTGTGCCCCAATATCATACACAACGTCACCCTCTTTTATCATATCTTTCGCAAATTTAGTAATACGAGGTTCATCTATTCCAAGGAATACCCTTGGAGTCATTTCAAAAGAGGTGCAGATTTTTCTACCCTTATTAGCCCCAAAGGGAATCCGATGTAATTTAGGTTTCTTACCCAAGAAAAAACTTAAAATATATACAAAGCTATTTCTAAGATGTGATCTGAGGTTGCCCCTATTGTATTTTATTAGATTCATGTTCTGTAATTCCCGCCTTATTTAAGGCAAGGATAGTTCAAATTTAGGTTTATTTTTAGGAATCGTTTTAATTAGATTAAAATATTTTTCAGGGGTATTATTGTTGATGCTAGTATGCCTTCTTTCGGAGTTGTAAAATTCAATGTACTTTCTAACTCCTTCATTTAGCTAGATTCCTCCATTGGCAGGGTTTAAATAGATGTGTTCATACTTTAATGCTCTCCAAAAACGCTCGATAAAAATATTGTCCAATGCTCTTCCTTTTCCATCCATAGAGATTTTAATGTCCCGATCTACTGATGCGTTTGTGAAAATCGGACTGGTAAATTGACTGCCTTGGTCCGTGTTGAGAATTTCCGGACAACCAAATTGTTTAATCGCATCTTCATAGACTTGAAGGCACCATTCTGTGTTCATAGTGTTGGAGATACTCCAGCTGAGTATTTTTCTGCTATAGACATCAATGATTGCTACCATATACATAAAGCCGCGCTCAAGTGGGATATATGATATGTCTGCTTGCCACACGCGATTTGGACGGACGATCATCAGGTTTTTGAGTAAATAGGGATAGATTTTGTGTTTCTGATTCCTTTTACTGAGGTTCTTTTTAGGGAAAATGGTTTGAAGACCCATGACTTTGTAAAGTCGTTCTATGCGTTTATGATTAACATCATATCTCATATCTTCTTTTAGCCAAGTCGTCATTCGTGATACTCCATAGAAAGGACAATCAATGAATTTGTCATCGATTAATCTCATCAAACGAAGGTTCAACAAATTCTCGAACTTTTGTTTAAAATAAATTCCAGAACGATGAATTTCCAGTAGATCGCACTGCTTGACAATACTTAACCGACTGTTTTCACGATGAACCAAATGTCGGTTTTGATCCAAACTCATGTCCCCAAGACTTTTTTTAAAAAATCAACTTCGGTCTGCAAACGACCAATTTTACTGTAAAGTTGATCTTTGTCTTGTTCACCATTCGCCTTCTCTTCAGCCTTTTTCTTACTGAATATCTGCTCAGCCCCTTCAAGGAATTCGCGCTTCCATTGAGTGATTTGATTTGGATGTACTTCAAACTTTGAAGCCAATTGCTGAACCGTTTCTTTTTCTTTGATAGCTACTAGAGCCACTTTCATCTTGAAGGCAGCACTGAATTTTCGTCTTTCTTTTCTCAGATACAACTGTTAAATTTACACTTTAACTAGCTGTCCTGAAATTGGGGGAAATTATATTCAATGTAGTTTTAAAATAATGATTATTAATTAATATAAATTGGTCAAATTATTGATTGTAAAATTAAAAAATATTATACTTTCTAAAATTAAAATTGTGATTAAAAAAAGTATCCACTATATTTTTATTCTATCGTTAAAAATAAAACGTCTTATTATAATATATAAATTACGTGTTTTTTTCATTATAGATTTATAACTTATGTCAGTTTTAAAATCTCCAAGAGCAACACTTAACCCTAACTCTTTGTTATATTTTTGAATACTAATTAAATAGGGTAAATAAATAAATGTTTTAATATTATTCGATAAATTTGTAAGATATAAACTTAAACTAGTTGTATAGTTGTTAATATCTAACTGATTTAAGCTTGAAAAGTGAAAGAATATTAGGTTTTTATCATTAATTTTTATCTTTTTAGAAATCAAGTTAAATGAAATATTATAACGTCCAACATTCCAGGGAGCTACATTTGCACCTACATGATTAATAATATGAACTCCTGAATAATTTTCTGACCAATAATTTAAATACTTTTGATCAGCAAATCTATCATTATCTAAATAACTATAACACCAATTTAAACAATCTTTCCTCCAATCTTCTAAACAGTTTCTTGCATTTGTGTCATTTTTAAAAGAAACCCATCCTACATTGAATTTTCCATATTTTTGATATAATACTTTACTGAAAAAATCAAACTTATGTTTTATTATTCCAATTGAAGCATCTTTTAATTCATTATAAATTGGCTCTGGAGAAGAAAAGAAAAATAAATCTGCATCTAAATAAGTTAACAAATCAATATTATCATATTTATCAAAAACAAAACTACATATGGCTGATGTACATGTATAATAGAACTCAATAATTGATCTATTAGATTTTGCTATTTTTAAATCAGTAAAGTGATTTTCTAATTCAATACAAGAAATAGGAATAATGTTTTTACTATCAGATTTTAATAAAAAATTATAGCTTTCATCATCCATGCAAAAAGCATAAATAACAAAATACGGTATATTCGTTTTCAGTGAATCGTGAAGAGATAAAAAATGAGGTAAATAGTTTTTATCAAATAAACTACAATAGGTTCGATGCATATTTTTAAAAATTATTTAAAACATCACAAACTCTTTCTACATCTTCAACTTTACTTGAATAAGAAATAGGCAAACTCAGGGTTGTTTTGTGAATTTCTTCAGAAATTGGATAATCATTTTGAAAATATCCCTTTAGTGCTTTTTGTTTATTTGGTGGAACAGGATAATGAATTTCAGTCGAGATACCATTATCATATAAGTATTTTTTTAGTAAATCTCTTTTTGCATGACGAATATTGAAAATATGATACACATCAAAGTAATCATCATGCACAATAGGCTTAATGAAATTATTTGAAATATTTTTTAAATATAAGTCAGCAAGTGATCTCTTGTGTGCTGTAATCATATTTATTTTTTTTAATTTAATATTTAAAAACATGGCTTGTACCTCATCTAGTCTAGAATTAAATCCCTTCAAATCATTATAGTATTTAGTCTTGCTACCATAGTTTCGCAAAGTTCTAATTTGTTGATAATTAGATTCCAATTTCATAGTTAAGGCTCCTGCATCACCAAGAGCACCAAGGTTTTTAGTTGGGTAGAAGCTAAATGCCCCAAAATCACCAAAATTCCCAACATTTTTACCCTTAAAGCTCGAACCATGGGCTTGAGCACAATCTTCAATTATTGGTATTGAATATTTATTTGCAATTGCACAAATTTTATCCATCTCACATGATTTCCCATATAAATGTACAACCATTATTGCTTTGGTTTTATTTGTTATTTTCGCATCAATCAAATCAGGATCAATATTATAAGTCTTAATATCTGGCTCTACCATTACAGGAATATGTCCGTTATTAATTATTGCTAAAATTGTTGCTATATAAGTATTTGAAGGAACAATAATTTCACTCCCTTTATCCAAATTCAGTGAGTTAATGGCTAAATGTAGTGCATCTAGTCCTGATGCTAAGCCAACAGTAAAATTTGAATTATTGAAGGTAGAAAAATTTTCCTCAAAAGTTTTAACAGTTTCTCCTAAAATATACCATCCTGAGTTTAAAAAATCTTCAAATTTTTCTTTAAACTCAGGAAAAAACTCTTTATTTAATTCCTTTAAATTTTCGTAAAATATTGGTTTAATATTGCTCATATATATAATCTTTAGGGTCGTAGTTCTCTGAGGCTAAAACCATTAATACTGCATCTTTACTGAAATTGTACATTGTATGATAATCTTCTGGGTTTATTAATAAACAATCTGAACGAGAAGATAATGTATACTCTAAAATCTCCTCACCTTTGGCGCTTTGACATGAAATAGTACAACTACCACTTACACAAACAGCTGCCTGAATTGTTTTTTTATGCCTATGATTCCCTCTTATTGAATCATCAAGATTATAAATATAATACACTCTTTTAATACTAAAGGGTAATATCTCTTCAATTACAGTAAGAGAACCCCTATTTTCTACTATGGAATTTAATTTAAGAATTTTAGACATATTTTTTTATTAATTTTAATGTTTTTGTAGAGTAATTTATTGCTTCAATAAATCCGTTAACCATATGTTTTGGAGTTGCATTAGACATATAATATTCCTTAGCATTTCTCCCCATTTCAATGTATTCTTGCTTATTTAAAAAAGAATTAGATATTATATCGACTAGCTCTGCCTGACTATTATATAAAATACCGTTGGAGTTATTAATAATATTTAGCCTTTCTCCACCTGTAATTGCATTTTCCCTTGCTACAAAAGGGACTCCGTATCCCATACTCTTAAGAACAGAAAGACCTGCTTGGTTTGGAGATATACACAATAAAGATTTTGTAAATAATTTTGAAATTTGCACTTCATCATAAATTGGACCTAATAAAAATATACTATTTGTTAATTTCTTTTCTTTAATGAAAAGTTTAATATTTGAATATTCTTCTCCTTTACCAACTATATTTAATGTGAAAAATTCTTTTGTATTAATTTTTTTTTTTGCCAAAATATATGCTTCTATTAATTCATATATCATTTTTTCCTTATAGAGAGAGCCTATAAATAATATACTGTTTATATGATTTATTTGTTTTGGTCCATTCTCTAAAACATCTACTGTATTATGCGCAACAAAAATTTTTTCCTCGTTGATTATTCCTTGCCAAAAGGGTATTGGCTGTTGCATATAAAAAATCACGGAATCGAATCTGTTCAATAACTTACCATATAATAAATCTATTACTCCTTTTTTGGCAGTAAGAGAGTATAATCGTTTATATGAAGCCCTAATTCCAATAGTCCATGGAATTAATTTTGTATTAGTCCTAAATAATAATAATGCCCAAAAGGACAGGTAATGCAAATCAGCCATAAAAATTACAACATCAAAAGAATTACATAATTTTCTAAAATTATTTTTAATAATTATAAAATTATAGAAATTAAAATACTCTAATTTAACTGTTTTAAAAGGTAGGTCCTTATCAGATTCGTTGGCTATCGTGTAAGCTAAGGTTAGTTCTACTTTTCTTGATAAAAGTTTATAGACTGGAATATTATAAGACGAAATATGACTTTGTAAAATTAATACTTTCATACTCTCGAAGATTATTTAAATGTTTTTTGCTGATTACCTGATAATAAAAGAGTTAGTAAAATCAAACAATTAAGTGGTGGATCGGAATAAAAAGCTCCTGATGTTAACGATAATAAAAAATATTGTAACATAACAAGGCCAATCCAATAATGCTGATTATTTTTAATTTTAATTTTAAAATTATAAAACCCTTTATAAACACAATACAAAAAAACAGCTAGACCAATTATACCAAAACCTAATAAAATATCTAAGAATAAGCTATGTGCATAACCTGGATAGATTCCATTCCCTAGTCGTGCAAACTGTGAACCTAAAATTGGAGATTCTAAGATCCTATCAATAAACCAAATATATGTTTCTTGTCGAGCTAAGAGAGACATGTCATCACCTGATAATCCTTCAGAAAATCTTTTACTTAACAATGGAGATACAAATGAAATCAATGTAATGAATTGATTAATCAACAAGAAAAAAAAGATTGAAAAGAAAGAATAAAAAAAGATTCCTTTCTTTTTTTTAATTGAATACCATATAAAAATTATTATAAAAAAACCGATAATAGGTCCTCTACTTCCTGTCTTTAAGGCTAGAAATAAACCTAAGAAACAATAAATTAAATTTAAAACATAACTAAATTTATTTTTAATTTTGCCCTCAATTATTTTGTAAATAATTATCAAAGATAATGTAACTCCAGACATAGCAAAAGTAATTGGATCGAGTGCTGAGTTACCAGTTTCCCTATAACCTTCATCTAATTTTTGAAGAGAAAATAAAAGAGACGGGATTAATATAATTACACAACCAGCGAAAAGTAATTTTAGACTATAGTCAAAATCAATTTTTTTAAAACTTTTATAAATAGATATCATAGGAATAAAACAACCTGCAACTGCAATAAGCCAAATCTTAATTTTATCATTAGATTGAACAAAAAAATCGGACCTCACTTCCATATCATAAAACATTCTCAATAAAACAATAAACCAAAATAAAAAAAATAAAAGAACAGGGAATGTTAATTTAATTTTTATTTTCAAATTAATTAGTATGACAAACAATGATAGAAATAAAGAAAATGCTCTGTAAGGAATTGTGATTATCTGTGATGCCCCAATTTGGTTGGATGTAAATGGCATCAACAAAGAAACAAAAAAAGTATAACCAATAATTATATTTGCTAAATTTAAATTAGTAATATAAAAATTTAAGTGATTATTATTCATCTACTATTTTTTTAAACAAGTGTAACCACTGATTACCTATAGTATTTATCGAAAACCTATTTGCATTATTTTGAAGTTCTAAATTAGAGATATCAGAAATCTTATCATAATTTTCAATTAAATATTGAAGATTATCGATATAAGAAGTGATGTCAAATGGTTTTATTAAAACTCCATTTATATTGTTTTTTATAATATCTTTAGCACTTGCAAAACTGTTGAATAAAATTGGGAAAACATTATAATTTTGAGCTTCTGAAATAACTAAAGGAAGTCCTTCATAACTCGATGTCATGCAAAAAATCTTAGCTCTTTTATAATAGGGTTTAGGATCTTGGTGTCCAACAAAAAAGACTCTTTCTAAATTCATTTTGTTTGCTCTTTTTTTTAAGTAATCTAAATCAGGGCCACTACCAATTATATTTAATTTCCAATCAGGAAATTTCTCAAACAGTTCTTTCCAAACCTTTAACAATATATCTAATCTTTTTTGAGTTATATTTATTCTGCCAACAAATAATAATTCATTTTCTTTTTTAATGTCATACTTATTTTTATTAAAGGAGCATGGATTGTAAATACTTAAAACTTTTTCTTTAGTTGCGTTATTTACAAACAATTTAAACTGAGCAAAATAAGTATCTGATAAAAGAATAATTCTATCACTTAAATCATAAAGACGATTATATTTTTTTTTATACTTAAAAACATAAAGGGTCAGTAGTAATTTTTTAAAAATATTAGTATTCAAAAAAGGAATTAAAGATAATGGTATAAAATTAAATATTTTTTTATTTGAATTTGTAAAGCTATCTACATTACCAAGTAAAGAATTATGAATTACAGATAATATTTTTACATTATGAATTTCTTTTACTGCATAACATAATTCGGACATCATTCCTCCTAATGCAGCCTGATTTATAATTATATTAATTTCATTTGTAATTACAACATCATTAATGTAATCTTTATTTATGTCGGAGTTTATTTCCTCGTTTGGCAAGAAATAATGATTCTTATGTTGAGAAATACTTGTTTTCTCCAAAGACAAATAATAACATTTATTATTTTTAGATGAAAAAAAATTTGAAAGAACGGAGGTTACTTTTTGAACTCCTCCAGAATTAGCAATGATTTGTGAAGTATAAACAAATAAAATATTCATCTATAAACTATTTAATTCAAGTTTAAAATTATTGTAAAAATTTTCATCTGAGAATTTAGATGCGTTAACTAATGCTTGACCTGAAATTTTATTTCGTAAGGAGTGATCTGATATAAGTTTTTTCATATAAAAAATTAATTGTGAATTAATATCACCACTTCTATTTATTACAAAACCACTTTTATTGCTTATTGTTTCTTCCATACCTCCTGAATCCGTTATAATTACAGGCAATCCAGAAGCCTGTGCTTCAATAGATGTAAGACCAAAAGCTTCAGTTTCGATAGAAGGCAATACAGCTACATGAGAAATTTTATAGAAATCTTGTATTTCTTCATAGTTAATATAGCCGGTAAAAAATATTTTTTTCTCCGCGTTATTATTTGAAATATTCATTTTTAAATTTTTTATCAACTTACTTTGTTTACTAATAGAATATTGAGCACCTCCTATAATTAAGAGTTTTATATTTTCATATTGTTTGATCAACTCTAAAAAAGATTCCACTAAAAACCTAATTCCCTTTGATTCTTGTAATCTCCCAGTAAAAACAAAAACAATATCTTTTTTTTCAATTTTATAAGTTTCCAAAATTTCCTTTTGTTTTTTTAAATTATCATTATCTCTAAATTTTTTTATGTTTATTCCATTATAAACATAGTTAACCTTGCAACTTTTTGGTGCAATCTCTGAAACTCTATTTTTTATATATTTACTAACTCCTATAACTTTATCATGATATAATAATACATCTTGATTGTTAAAATCATTATTCACGTAATCATTATGTAAATGTAAAATGATTGGAGCGGCAAATTTTTTTTTTATGTGCTTAGCATAAAATTGATTATTTGAAACTAAAATTAGGTCAGCTTTATTTAATATTGATTCGTTCTTTAAAACAGAACTTAAAAATTGATTTGTATAATTATTTTTAAATAATTTATTGATAATAAACTTGATTGTTCTTCCTAATATATATAAAAAACTTTTTTCATTAATTAGCACAAAATTAACCATAGTATATTTTGATATCGAAGAACTCTTAATACTTTTTTGACCTATGGTAAAAATGGATATATTATAATCCGCATGGAATTCATTATGATCTAAAAAAGTTTGTGTTAACATCTCAGCTGCACCTCCTTGAATGGCTGGGACTGGTAGAGATCCGTTTGTTATAATCACTATATTTTTTTTCATCAATAATTTACTATAAACATATAAGAATATCTTCAGTTTTGTGTCTGGCCGAAACAGCAATTTTTGTAGTTTTATTCAAATGACCTAGACCTATAAAAAATACAACATTATGAGATTTTTCAATGCTAACAACTTGTCTTAGCTTTAAATCTAATTCTTTCGATTTACTCCAATTTAATGAAACAGTCCCAATTCCTAAGAAGGTTAGTGCATAAATCAATGTCATTGCGAATAAACTAGAGTCAATATAGCCAGTATTTCTGTCTCCTGATCCTTGATAAGATTTAATGTCATAAGAAATCATTAATAGTTTGTCAATCTTATCAGCAAAACCTCTAGAACCTGATTGTAATTCTAAAACTTTTTCCATTTTTGATTTATCCTCAATTAGATAAACTCTTGAAGATTGTCTATTACATGTAGAAGGTGATGATTGAGCTATTTTAATAGCCTCTTTAATATCCACTACATTAACTTGTTTGTCACTAAAATTCCTAACACTATTACGAATTTGACATAAGTCAACGAAATTTCCTTTTGATTTTTCAGTAAAAAGTTTTAAATCTAAGTCGTAATAGCCTCCATTTATTGAATTTTGTGGTGAATTTTCCCGCAAAAAATCTTGAATATAAGTAGTATCTATTTTGGTTTTAGAATGTATATCTACATAAGATATTAAAACCTTCAAAGCAGAATTATAATGTACACTAGAGTTTGAATTAAATTTAGTTTTATAAATTTTCAAAAGTTGAATTAATTGTAAAATTCTCTCATTACCATATCCTAATCTAGTTTTTGGCATTATTAAACCTTTCTCAAGAACATGATATAGAGAAATTATTTTTGATTGAAGTTGTGTTTTATCATCAGGAAATGTTTTTTTAATACTGTATTTTGAAAATCTTAAATAATCATATAAATAGGATTTAAAACTTTCTTTAAGAGCCCTCAGGTTCCTTAAAAATAAATCTAATTTTTTAGGTAAAAATTTAATCATGATTATTGAATTTTTCAATTGAGTCGAATAAGAATTTTTGTGAATGTTTAATTTTTTCTACCATTTTAGTATCGACATATGTGTAATCAATATTATTTTCCCAACATTCTTTTAGACTCTTATCTATTACCTGATTTGTTAACTTCAACTCTTCTAAAATAGTATTGACTTTTCTCTCTATAGTAAAATTCATTCTTACAGCAAACTTTTTTTCATATTTTATAGCAAACAAAGTTCCATGAAAGGTACTTGTAAAAACATAGGATGCACTTCTGTAATAACCTAAAAACTCTAAAGGGTCCAAAACCATTATATTTTCGTCACACCAATTATATTTGGTATTAAATCCAATAGAAATAATGTTAAGAGATTTACTTTTAGCAAAAGTTTTAATCTCTAAAATATCTTTATCTGTATATTCAAAAGCATAAACTAAAATATATTTTTGGCTAATATTTGGTTTAATTTCAAATTTTGAATAATCATATATAAGACAAGGGTCTAAAGTAATTGTTCCTTTTTGATTTATAACTTCTAAAATATCAATTGAATTTTGATCTCGAACAGAAATACAGGAGAAATTCTTAACACCATTTATAACATATTCTGGAATAGGCTTATCTTTATCAGAATTACCCATACTAGAGGCATATGTAATTAAAAACTTATTTTCTAATCCTTTTCCAAAATAAATAGGATCCTTTCCAACAAAAGGTGTGTCGTAGTTCCACACGATGTCAGCACCAACAATAACAATATTAAATTTATCTGTATTTATTTTTTTAATTTCTGTTGTCAAATCATCCATTAAAAATCTTTTTTGAGCAGATCGAAACTTAAAAAATCTTTTAATGTTTATCAGAGTGATAAAAAAATTTTTTTTAATAAATAGTGCTTTGTATTCATTTAACAAATGCTTTTTATTTCTATAATTTATAACAGAAACTTCATAACCTTTTTCTTTAAGAATATTATAGGTTGCAAAAGCTTGTAAATATCCACCATGATTAGTTACCGTGGGAAATGTAAGAATTCCGATTTTCTTTTTCATGTACTATTTCTAAAATTTAAATAAAAAATTGATTTTGTTTGTAAGTAAAATATTTTTCTAGTTTTCTTTATAATTAAAAAGAAAAAGTATGATGCAAATGCTAACGATAACACAGTACTAATAGCAGCTCCAATAATTCCATATTTAGGAATTAAATAAAGATTTAGAAAAATATTAATAAATAGACCTAAAAGATTTCTAATCAAACTAAGTTTTGTAAAGTTTTCAATAACCATCCATTTCCCGTTTACATAACCCATTCCCACAAATATTCCACCAATGGAGAGGATTGATAAAGTGATTTTAGATCCAGAAAATAATTTTCCAAATAATATTTCAATAATAAAATCAGAAAATATAAATAGTAAAACACTGCATGTTAATGAGACCATAATACAGCTAAAAAATAATTGCTTTAATCTGTGCATATATAAATCATTACTTTTTTTTGCCTCAATTAATAAAGGATACATTACAGATGAAATAAGCATAGGAATAAAATACCAAGACTCTGCAATTTTTATACTTACTGAATAAAACCCTAGTTCTTCTAAAGATATCATGTTTTTTATCATTACTTGGTCCAATCTCATATAAAGCAGAATAGCTCCTGATGAAATCATTAAAGGCCAAGAATCTTTTAATAATTTATTTGAAATTTTTCTATCAAATTTAAGTATGTCTTTTAACTTAATATTTTTATGTTTTACATATAATATAAAATAGAAAATTGCAGCAAGAATGAGAACAGCAGAATCAACTATCACAAAAGAAATCAAACTATATTTTAAATATATTAACAATAATTTTAAAATTATTAAAACAAGCTTACTTATAATTATAACAAAGCTGACTTTTTGAATTTTCACAATAGCTTGAAAATAACTAGCAAATACGTTAAATGGTTCTTTCAATAAATTTAATGATATAATTAAAATGATTAGTTTAATTTCAAATGAATCATTAGAACTAATGCTCAATAAATTAATTAATAATGCGACACTAAAAAATGCTAAAAGCTTCATTAAAAAAGATGTAGATACTATTACACTAGATTTTTGAGGATTTTTTACAATTTCTCTAACAATAATTCCATCTAAACCTAGACTAATCAAAAAAGAAAACATAGCTACAAAACTCTGAGAATAACTTAACGTTCCAAATTTTTCAGGCCCTAGATATCTAGCCAATAAGACTCCAATAATTAATACACTTAATAGGCCCAAAAACTTCTCAGTAAATGACCACATTAAATTTGACTTATATTTATTTTTTAGTAATACTGATAACTTTTCCAAACTATATAAAATGTAATTTATTTATTCCGCAAAAATCAATCACAATTTTATTATTTGATATATTTATTCCTAGAAACTCTTTATGTGCTACTAAAAAAACAACAATATCAGCTTTATTTATTGCATCTTTATAATCTGTCAATTTATATACTGAATGAGATTTAATATTAGGTTCAACAATATAATGCTCTTCATTATTTGAGTTTTGTAATACTTTTTGAGCAATATACTTAGCAGGAGATTCTCTCAAATCATCAATATTTGGTTTAAACGCTAATCCCATTAATGCTGTAACTGGCTTTCTGCCGTATTTTAATTCAAATTTAAGTTTCTCATTTTGAATTTTTTCAGCACACCAAAAAGATTTGTAATTATTTACCTCTCTTGCTGTACCAATAATTTTTGATTCCATTGGATAGTCAGATACAATAAAATAGGGATCCACAGCGATACAATGACCTCCAACTCCACAACCTGGTTGCAAAATATTTACTCTTGGGTGTTTGTTTGCAAGATTGATTAGTTCCCATACATTGATATCTGCTTTATCACATATTAATGAGAGTTCATTAGCAAACGCTATTTGAACATCTCGAGAAGAATTTTCTACTAATTTACACATCTCAGCGGTACGGGCATTAGTACCATGTAACTGTCCTTTAACGTACTTTGAGTAAAATACTATAGCTTTTTGAGTAGAAGCCTCATCTACACCGCCAATAACACGGTCATTTTCAACGAGCTCATACATCACATTCCCTGGCAATACTCTTTCCGGACAATAGGCGATATAAATAGTTTCTTTAAGTTCAGGTCTTGATGCAAATATCAATTTCTGCATTTTCTCTGTGGTACCGATAGGAGAGGTCGATTCTATAATATATAAATCGCCTTTTTTCAATAGTGGGATAACTCCTTTCGTTGCAGCCTCAACAAATGAAATATCTGGTTCGTGGTTTCCTTTAAATGGTGTAGGTACTACTATCAGATAAACATTTGCAGGTAAAGCTGCAGTCGATGCTTTGAAAAATCCTTTTGAAACAGCCTTAGAAACAATGGCATCTAAGTCGGGCTCCACAATGTGAATCTTTCCTTTATTGATCGTATCTACAACTTTTTGGTTGATGTCTACACCTAATACATTTGTTCCGTGGGATGCTATTAATGCTGAGGTTGGTAATCCAATATATCCAAGACCTATGGTAACTACTTCTGGATTCATTATTATCTATTTTTTATAAAATTTACTATTCTATTTGATGCTAACCCATCTCCATAGGGATTATGAAGCTTTGACATTTTTTCAAAGTTATCCTTATTGTTTAATAAGTCTAATGCTTTAGAAACAATCAGATCTTCATTGGTTCCAACTAGTAGAACCGTTCCTGCTTCAACTGCCTCCGGTCTTTCTGTGGTATCTCTCATTACTAATACAGGTTTTTCTAAACTTGGCGCTTCCTCTTGAACACCTCCACTATCAGTAATAATAATTTTAGATTTATTCATAAGCCAAATGAAATCTTGATACGCTAAAGGATCTATTAGAATTACATTATTAATTCCAGATAAGATTCTGTTGACAGGCTCCTGTACCTTTGGATTCAAATGAACAGGATAAATAATTAAACGATTTGTATCATCTTCAGCAATTCGTTTTAAAGCTTTACAAATCCTTTCAAATCCCTCACCATGATTCTCTCTTCGGTGTCCAGTGACTAAAACTACTTCTTGATTCCCTATTTGTTTTGAAAGGTCTTGAATTAATTGACTGGGATTTTCATTAACTTTTTCAACAGATTTCAGTAATGCATCAATCACAGTATTACCAGTGACTAATATTGAATCCTCAGAAATATTTTCTTTTAGTAAGTTCTTTTTTGAAGTTTCAGTAGGAGCAAAATGATAATCACAAATTCTACCTGTAATTTGACGGTTTATTTCTTCTGGAAAAGGAGATAATTTATTATTTGTTCTTAGTCCAGCTTCTACGTGACATACTTTTGCTCCAGAATAAAAACTAGCTATAGAACCAGACATGGTAGTTGTAGTATCTCCGTGAACAAATACATAATCTGGAGTGAATTCTTCAAGAATTGGCTTAAGAGACTCAATAATAGTAGCAGTTAATCCATATAAATTTTGCCCTGGCTTCATTAAGTCTAAATCATAATCTGGTGTAATATCAAAAAAATCTAGGACTTGATCCAACATTTCTCTGTGTTGCGCTGTTACACATACTTTCGTTTCAAAAATATCTGAATAATTTTGAAACTCTTTGACTAATGGAGCCATTTTAATGGCTTCCGGTCTAGTTCCAAATATTAATAAAATCTTTTGCATTTTTAATTTGATTTTAATCAATGTTGTTATTAGTACTGTAGCCTCCTTTTTTCAAATACTGTTGTTTTTGCATCAGTTTAACATCTGATTGCATCATGTCTTTTACCAAATAAGCCAAATCATGTTCAGGTACCCAGCCTAGTTTTTCTTTTGCCTTGGTTGGATCTCCAATTAATAAATCTACTTCAGTTGGTCTAAAATAAGCAGGGTCTATAGATAGCACTTCTTTTTCTATTTCTAGTTGAAATTCCGGATTGTTACATTTTGAAACGATAGCTTTTTCATTGACCCCTGATCCTGTAAATTCTAATTCAATGCCAACTTCTGCAAAACTCATTCTTACAAACTCTCTCACAGTAGTAGTTTTTCCTGTAGCAATTACCCAATCTTCAGGTTGTTCTGCTTGCAATATCATCCACATCATACGCACATAATCTTTAGCATGTCCCCAATCTCGTTTGGCGTCTAAATTCCCTAAATATATTTTTTCCTGTAATCCTAAAGCAATTCTAGCAGTCGCTCGTGTAATTTTACGCGTTACAAACGTTTCTCCTCTTCTAGGGCTTTCGTGGTTAAATAAAATACCGTTACAAGCAAACATATTATAGGCTTCTCTGTAGTTTTTTGTAATCCAAAATCCATATATTTTTGCTACTCCGTAAGGCGATCGTGGATAAAAAGGCGAATTTTCATCATAAAATCCTTTGTCATTTTTATTTTCTGGCATTCCACCATACAATTCTGAGGTAGAGGCTTGATATATCCTCGTTTTCTTTTCTAAACCTAGTAAACGAACTGCTTCTAAAATCCTGAGTGTACCAAGGCCATCTATATTTCCTACATATTCAGGAGTATCAAAAGAAACCTTGACATGAGACATAGCACCTAAGTTGTAGATTTCATTGGGCTGACATTCTTCTATAATTCTTGTGAGATTCATTGCATCTGTTAAATCACCATAATGTAATTTTAAGCATTGATTCGGGTGGTGAGGATCTTGGTATAAATGATCAATACGGTCTGTGTTTAATGAAGAAGACCTTCTTTTGATTCCATGAACCTCATACCCTTTTTCTAATAATAATTCAGCTAAATAAGAACCATCTTGTCCTGTAATTCCTGTTATTAGTGCAACTTTCATAATTATAACTTTATTTCTTTAAATGTATCTATGTTATTTAAAAACCATTGGTAGGTTTTTTGTATACCGTCATCTAGCTCTGTTGAATATTGCCACCCAATTTCTTTCATTTTAGAACTATCCATCAATTTTCTTGGCGTACCATCTGGCTTGCTGTCATCCCAAGTAATATTCCCTTGGTGCCCTGTTACCCCTTGAATGATCTCTGCCAGTTCTTTAATCGTAATATCTTTTCCAGTACCTATATTGTACAAGTATTCTGGTAAATTATTTTCTAAGGCATATAAAACCGCTTTTGCCATGTCATCGACAAACAAAAACTCTCGCATGGGAGTTCCGCTTCCCCAAAGCGTTACATCTGAGTGGTTATTTATTTTAGCATCATGAAACTTACGCAGCATCGCTGGCAATACATGTGAGGATTGCAAATCAAAATTATCAAAAGAACCATACAGGTTGGTTGGCATTAAGCTCACATAGCCTTTGTTATGTTGTTTGCGTATCGCTTGACAGGCCTTGACCCCTGTGATTTTTGCAATCGCATACCACTCATTAGTTGGCTCCAAAGAATCTGTAAGTAAGTATTCTTCTTTTAAGGGTTGTGGAGCAAACTTTGGATAAATACAAGAACTTCCTAAAAAAATAAATTTTTCTATTCCCGCTTTAAAAGCGCCATCAATCAAATTGTTTTGAATCTGCATATTCTCCATTAAAAACTGATATGGAAAATCATTATTGGCAAGTATGCCCCCAACTTTTGCTGCAGCGTCGATGACTACTTCAGGTTGTTCTTTTTTATAAAAATCAGTAACTGCCTGTTGATTTCTAAGATCAAGTTCAGCGCTAGTCTTTCCAATCAAATTAGAATACCCTTTAGATTCTAGTGCTCTCCAAACAGCGGAGCCTACCATACCTCTATGTCCAGCAATATATATTTTTGTTACCTTATTCATTTTTCTTCAACTGATTTCACTTGCTTTCTAAGTCCACTCGAAGAGAACCTGTGATCTCTTGAATTGTAATAGATCTCGATTCCTTTTTCTTCGCAATAGGTTCTACCTGTGTAGCTTTTTTCCCTGTACTCATCCCCAATAATTCGAACATCCAATTTAAAAGAACGTAAAATATCTTCTAAATCTTGTTCCGATAGATAGGGTACAATTTCATCTACATGCTTAGAGCCTTTGAGTTGGATATAACGTTCAATAATCGACTGTGAAGGGCTATTTTTCTCAGGGCGATCAATTGAAGGGTCTAACTGCAGACCTACGATTAAATAATCACACTGACGTTTTGCTTCTTCTAACATTTTTACATGCCCGGCATGCAACAAATCAAAGGTTGAAAAGGTGATTCCTACTTTCATAACTTATTTTTTTCTAGACTACCACCGGTAGTCATAATTACTATTATAAGCCTATTAATGGCCTCTCTAGGGCTGAATCTTAATCGTTAAATATCTCAAGATATCAAACTTATTAACTCCTTTCCCTACACGGCTTCGCCATAGTCCCTCCCATATGGAATAGAACCAGGCATCACTAAATCACCATTCAACTGCTATCCCGCCGTTAATTTAATGAGGTAATTCAGCCCTTTTAATTCCACCCAATAGTGATTACCAGATATTTTGGTAATCACCCCTTGTTGGGTACCTAGTAGCTCCACTTCAGCTCCGACACCTTTTTTAATCACTTCGGATGCCACTATATTTTTATTTTCGGTCACCTCTTTTAAGGTCAACACCTCATCCGCACTGACCTTGGCTAGCTCCTTGTTCCAATACAGGTAACGCACCACTCCTTGCGCGTCAAATACTTTGTTTTTTTCTTGCTCGTCAATATTGACCAAGACCATTGAAGGCAGCAGCGGCACCCAAATCTTTTTCTTCCGATCGCTGCGTTGACGTATCTCCATCCTCGCCGGACAATACGCCTCCACACCTATTTTTTCAAGCTGCTGCGCGACTTTCATTTCAGTGTGAGGATTCGTATAGAGTACCCGCCAATAGGTCTGTTCAATCCGCTGATTCATTGATATACAATATGATTCCTACTTTAGGTGTCTCCTTGGTCACCGTTATA
>Ga0209632_10001363_pt1 | contig 24620 bp, 25 predicted proteins | sample COG_10_FD_184754 | JGI IMG/M metagenome (GOLD analysis project Ga0209632, IMG submission 184754) | Pelagic Microbial community sample from North Sea - COGITO 998_met_10 (SPAdes) (version 2) | ecosystem: Environmental > Aquatic > Marine > Neritic zone/Coastal water | place: Helgoland, sampling... | reverse complement strand
AAAAAAATTTTACCAAAAAAACAACCAGTTTTAATTATGGGCTTTGGTGTAGGCTATTCTCTTTGTGGAGGGGTTTTTATCTTTGATTAAAAATTCTAATATTGTTATTACAGGAACCAGCAGGGGTGTAGGTTATGAACTAGCTAAAAAATTTTTAAGCAATAACAACAAAGTGTGGGGATGTTCTAGAGGTAAATCCAATATTTCTAATAAAAATTATTTTCATAGTAAAATTGATTTATCTAAAGAGTCTAAAATTAAGATATGGGTAAAAAAAATTGAAAAACAAACAAGCAAAAAAATTGATATATTTATATCAAATTCTTCAATTTTTAATCGTAATTTAAATTCACTAGATTCAGACAGCTCAATAAATGATACAATTAAAATAAATTTAATAGCTCCAATGTTAATAACAAAGTATTTTTCAAGATCTATGATACAAAACAAAAGTGGCACATTAATATTTCTTTCATCAATAGCAACAATTTTAGAAGAAATTGGCAGTTCATCATATTCCTCTTCTAAGTCTGGATTAGAAACATTCTCTAAAATAATTAAAAAAGAATTAAATATATTTAATATTAATGTTTGTGTATTCAGAATTCTTTATGTTTCAACTAAGTTATCAAACAAGTTACACAAAAATAAAATAATTAATTTAAAGAAAAAATTTAAAACTAATAAATTTGGAACTTTTGAAAAAATATTTAGCAATATTACAAAAGTTCATAATAATAAAAAAAATTTAACTAACTCAATATTATTTGATAGTCTTATAAATAAACAATAATATGTATAATATACTAATAACATCTGTTGGAGGAACTTTAGCTCCATTTTTAATTAAAAAAATTAAGAATGGAAAATTTAAAGATTTAAAAATTACTGGTACAAATCAAAGTAGTAATTGTAATGCAAAATACTTTTTAGATAATTTCATTCTAACTCCTAGTGGAAAATCTTCAAAATATATTAGTATTATTAAAAGAATTATAAAGAAATATAAAATTGATCTTTTAATTCCAGGCTCTGATGAAGAAGCTCTTAATTTATCTAAAAATATAAACAATTTTAAAAAAACTAAGTGCACTATAGCAACAATAGATTACAAAACGTTATATATATTTTCTGATAAAATTAGAACTTACAAATCACTAAAAGAAAAAAACTTACCATTTCCAGAATTTGATATTATCAAAAACTTTAATGAGATAAAAAAAAAGATAAAAGACTTTAATAAAAAAGACTTCGTCATAAAACCTTCTTTGTCACGTGGAGGTAGAAATGTTCTTGTAGTACGTTCAGATATTAAAAAAGTTTTTTTTAAGAATTATGGAAGAGAAACTCATGTGCCAATAAATAAAATAAGTAATAAACATTTTTTAATGTATAAGAAAATTTTCTTCCCTCTTGTTATTTCTGAAAGACTAAGAGAACCAACTTTTGATTTAGATATGCTTGCTTATAGGGGAAAAAGTATAAGAGTAGTCTCTAGAAAAAGACTTAATTCGGCAGAACCTAATGCTGGTCATATAGTTAAAAGAATTAATAAATTGGAAAATATTGGAAAAAATTTAATTAAAAAATTTAATTTATCGTGGTTGTATGATTGCGATTTAATGATTGATGAAAAAGGTGAGTATAAAATTATAGAAATAAACCCAAGAATGAGTGGTAGTAGCGTTGTTTCAGTAGAGGCAGGATACCCTTTGTTTGATGATATGATTTCAATATTAAGAAATAAAAAGATAAAGAAAATTAACAAACCTATAAATAAAATAATATTTCCATATACTTCTCTAGGTTCAATTAAAAAGATAAAATGAAAAAAACGTTAATAACAGGTGTTGCTGGTTTTATAGGCTTTTATGCTGCAAAACGTGAGTTGGAAAAAGGAAATTATGTAATTGGTGTTGATAATCTAAATAATTATTATGAACCTAAAATTAAAAAAGATAGGCTTAAAATACTAAAAAAAGAAAAAAATTTTTTATTTTTTAAAGAAGATTTAAACAGTAAAAATTTTTATAAAAAACTAAAAAAATATTTAAAAGATATTGAGGTAGTAATACACTTAGCGGGTCAAGCTGGAGTCAGATATTCTATTAAGAATCCAGAATCTTATATCTTAAATAACATATTAGCTTATATAAAATTGTTAGAATTTTTTAAATTTTCTAAAAAGTTAAAGACTATACTTTATGCAAGCAGTTCTTCAGTTTATGGGGAAAAGGGGGAAAATAAATTATCAAATTTTAGTGTAAATAAACCAGTTTCAGTTTACTCAGCATCTAAAATTAGCATGGAATTAATTTCAAATGTTTATTCAAAACTTTACAGCATGAATTTAATAGGTTTGAGATTTTTTACAGTTTATGGTCCATGGGGAAGACCCGATATGTCTTACTTTAAATTTCTAATTTTAAACAAGAAAAAAAAAAATATAGAGATCTACAATTTTGGAAAACATCAAAGAAGCTTTACTTATATTGATGATTTAGTTTCTAATATGTTTAAGATTTTGAGTTTTTATAAAAAGACAAAAAAAAAGGGAGAGTGTTCAGTTTTTAATTTAGGAAATGAAAAAACTATTAAGCTGATGGATTTTTTAAAAATTTTAGAAAAAGTCACAAATATAAAATTTAAAAAAAAATATGTAAATAAACAAATGGGTGATGTAGAAAAAACTGAAGCTAATTTAATGATTGAAAAGAAAAAATTTAATTTAAAATTTGATTATAATTTAAAAATAGGATTAGAAAAATTCTATGATTGGTTTAAAAAATATTAATATGAAAAAAAATATTAAATTTGGAATTTTAGGTCTTGGAAGAGTTGTTGAAAAAAGAGTTTATGAAGTTTTTCAAAATGAGTTAAAAAATAGTCAAGTTGTATCTGTATATGATAAAAATAAAAAAAAAAATGAAAAATATTCAAAATTATTTAAATTAAAAAAAAGTAATTCAATAGATGCATTTTTAAGCATTAACTCAGACTATATCTATATTGCCACTGAGTCCGGAAATCATGAAAAAGATATATTAAAATGTTTTAAAGCTAATAAAAATGTTATTGTAGAAAAACCGCCAACTTTAAGAATTAATCAGCTAATTAAGTTGAATAAAATTGCACACAAAAAAAAGTTGAAATTTTATGTAATTTATCAGAATAGAATGAACAATTCTGTTCAATATATAAAAAAAAGAATAAACAAAACCTTTATTAAAGAAACAGTTTTTGTAAATTTAAAACTTTTATGGTGCAGAGAACAGTCTTATTATAATGATTGGCATGGTAAATGGCTTTATGATGGAGGTGTTATTGCTCAGCAAGGAATACATTATATAGATCTTCTTTGTTATTTTTTTGGAGAACCAGTTGAGTGTGTAAGTGTAGTTTCAAATAAATCAAATAAACTTCAAGCTGAAGATACTCATCTTGGCATGATCAAATTTAAAAACCAAATTGTATGTCAGGTAAGTTTAACTACTGCATTAAGGCCGATAGATTTTCAAGCAACAATAGAAGTCTTTCAAAAAGAAAAACAGATAAAACTTCATGGATTGTGTTGTAATAAGATTGATATTGTTAATTACAATTCTGTAAATAAAAAAAAAATAGAATTACCAAAAAAATTTTCAGAAAACGTTACAACAGGTTATGGACTATCACACAGAAAAGTATTTCAAAATATTATCAATTACGATTTAAAAAAAGTTTCTAAAAAACCACTAAATGCTATCGACACATTAAACACATTAAAATTACTTCAAATGATGTACAAAAGTTCAGAAAAAAAAACATGGATCAAATTTAATGATAAAGACCTAAATTCAAAATTAGGAAAATAAATGAATTTTACTAATATTATAAAAAACAAAATTGATTTAAAAAAAAATCAAAAGTTTGTAGCCATTATTGGCTCAGACCCATCCAAAGGAGCACGTTCTCCAGTTTTATGGAACAAGGCTTTTTCTAAACTTAAAATAAGCATGAAGATGTTTCCCTTAGACGTAAAAGATCAAAATGTAAGCAGATTAATTAAATCTTTAAAAGAAAATGATTATTTTTGTGCTTCAGCGGTAACAGTTCCCCATAAAGAGAGAGTAATTAAGTATTTAGATGAAATTGATCAATCAGCACTTGAAATAGGTTCTGTTAATTTGATTGTAAAAAAAAATAACAAACTAAAAGGTTATAACACAGATAGCCTCGGTTGCCGATTTACATTGAATAAAATAAATAAAAAAATTAATAATATTTTGATAATTGGATGCGGAGGTGCTGGAAAAGCTTGCATTATAAGTACTAAAAATAAATACCCAAAAGCAAATATTTATCTTTTTAACAGAGATTTAAATAAATTAAATAAATTCTATAAAAGAATAAAAGTTAACAAAAAAAATATTAAAATTATAAAAAATTATAGCATTCTTACAAATTTAAAAAAACTTGACTTAATAATTAACACAACATCTCTAGGATTTGACTTAGAAATTCCATCAATTAAATCAAATCTAAAATATTTTTCTCCAATTTCACAGTTGGAGATTAAATTCAATAAACTTAAAACTACAGAAAACGTTATAAACACAATTATAGACAATATATCTGAAACATTAACTTTTTTAAAAGTAAACTCTAATGCAATTGTTTTTGATATTATCTATAAACCATCTAAAACATTAATTATGAAAATGGCAGAAAAAATTGGATTGAAATCGATAAATGGTTTAGAAATGAATCTTATGCAAGCAGTTGAAGCATTTGGAATAGTCAATAAAAAATTAAAAATAAAAGAAATAATTAAAGTGATGAAATAATGGACAATAAATTTCCTGGAAAAGATATAACTGAAAGTGATTTAAAAGATAAATTTCCTTTATCTTCCTCAAATAATAAAAAAAAAATTATCAAAATTGATAATGATATCAGTTTTGGTGGTGATGTAGTGCCAATGATTTCTGGTCCGAATGGAATTGAAAATAAAGAGTTAATCTTTAGATGCTGTGAATTACTTGAAAAAAATAATTTGAAACTTTTAAGAGGTCAAATATACAAACCATTAACTTTTCCATACAGGTCTAAAAAATATTATGAAGTTGGAGATGAAGGGTTAAGAATCCTAGAAGATATAAAAAAAAATTTTGATGTTTTAATAGTTTCTGAGGTAATGGAGACTGAAAAATTAGATTTAATGAAAGATTTTGTAGATGTTTTTCAAATAGGTGCTCGAAATATGCAAAATTTTCCTCTAATTAGCAAAACAGCAAAGTACAATAAGCCTATAATACTAAAACGACATTTTGGTTGTTCAATAAGAGATTTATTAGGCTCATCAGAATATGCACTAGTAGAAAAAAATGAAAATATTATACTTTGTGAAAGAGGTGTTTCTGCTCCACATACACATAAATCTTCAAGTCGTTTTATGTTGGATATTCAAGCGATACCAGCAATTAAAGATTATAGCTGCCTTCCAATTATTTCTGATCCAAGTCATGCATGTTTTTGGCACGAATGGGTTGAGCCTTTAGCCCTTGCATCGTTAGCTGCTGGTGCAGAGGGACTAATGATTGAATTTCATCCAGATCCAAGAAATGCAGCAGTAGATCCTTTGCAAGCAATAAATTTTGAAGAATTTACAAGATTAGTGAAAAAACTAAGATCGATTGGATCTTTGCTTAATAAAAAAATTCTTTAATGTACAATCCATTTGTATCAATAATAGTAAGAACTAAAAATGAAGATTTTTGGATAGGTAAATGTTTAAATGAAATCTTTAATCAAAAATATAAAAACTTTGAAGTAATATTAGTAGACAACAACAGCAAAGATAAAACTATAAGCATAGTAAAGAAAAACTTTCCTAAAGTAAAAATTATTAATTATAAATCAAAAATTTTTCTACCAGGAAAAGCACTCAACTTAGGAATTAAAAAAAGCAAAGGCAGTCTTGTAGCTATGATTTCTGGTCACTGTATTCCTAAAAATGAAAATTGGTTAAATAATCTTGTTCAAAATTTCAAAAATTCAGATGTAATTGCCTGCTATGGTAGACAAGAACCATCTGATATTTCAGAACCAAATGATGTTAGAGATTTAACATATCTTTTTGGATTAGACAAAAAAATACAAATAAAAGAACCTTTCTTTCATAATGCTAACAGCATGATCAGAAAATCTACTTGGAAAAAAAATCAATTTGATGAAACAATTAAGCATATAGAAGATAGATTGTGGGCTTCATTAGTTTTAAAAAATGGAAAAAAAATAATATATGAGCCAAATTCTAGTGTTATTCATTTTCACGGTGTGGGGCATCATGGAAATTTAAAAAGAGTAAGTACAATCTCAAAAATATTAAAAAAAAGTAAATCTAAGAATAAAAGAAAATTAATAGTCTGTATTATACCTCTTAACAAGCCAATTAAATTAAATGGAAAATATTTAGTAGAAAAAATAATAAATGATATTAATAAAATTAAAGAAATCAGTAAAATTTTTATTAGCACTACAGATAAAAAATTGGAAAAAAGTATAATAGGTAAAAAAATTATTATTTTACAAAGAGATAAAGATTTGCAAAAAAAATTTCTTGGATTGGAATATGTTTTAAGTAAAACATATTCAAGATATATCAAAAAATTAAAACCGTCTCATGTAATGGTCGCAGAAGAAATTTATTTAAATAGACCAAAAAATTTTTTCCAAAGTATAATCAATAATTTTGATGATAATTATGAATCTATTGTGCCAATCTTTAAAAATAATAGTAACAATATATGGAAAAAAGATGACTCAGGAGCTATGCAACCACTTTTTAAAACAAGTTTACCATCAGAGTTCGTTGATCATAAAATTTATGAAGAAGCAAAAGGTCTGGGTACTTTAGTTAAAGCCGAAATATTTGAAAACAGTGGCAGAGAGTCAAATTCACAAAAATTCATTGAAATTGATAAAAAAAATACCATAACCACAAAAGAAGTAGTCAATATTAGTTTCGATTAAAAATGAGTTCTCTTACCATACTTATACCTGCAAGATCAGGATCAACTAGGGTTAAAAATAAAAACCTTCAGAAAATTGGAAAAATGTCTTTACTTGAAAAAAAAATAAAAATTTGTAAATCATTAAAAATTGGAAAAGTCGTAGTATCAACAAATTCAAAAAAAATAGCTAAACTGTCTATTAACTTAGGAGCAGAAATTCCTTTTTTAAGACCAGAAAAATACTCAACAGCTAAAGCATCCACTGTAGCAACAATTTTACATTACTTGAGATTTTTAAAAAATAAAAATAAAAAAATACCAACTTATTTAGCAATTCTCCCTGTTACGAACCCATTTTTAGAATATAAAACTATTTTATCTGCCTACAAAAAAATATGCAGAAATAAAAATATGAATTCTATAATTGCATATACAGATGCCAATGATCATCCATTTACATTTGTCAAAATAAAAAAAAAATTATTATTTAATATTTTTAAATATGAAGGATCAGTTTATAGTGACTATGAAAGAACACAGGATTGGCCGAAGGCATATATAGGAAGTGCAGCATTAAAAATAACCAAAAGTTCTTTTTTTCTAAAATATTTAAATGAAAAATCTCCTTTATTTGGAATTAAAACATTCGATTTAAAAAAGACTATAGGTTTAAAAATAACTAAAAAAGAAAGCTTTGATATAAATGATAAAAACGATCTTTTATATGCTAAAAAATTTTTAAATAAAAATGATTAACTTTTTTTTATTTGCTAAAAATTTTCTTAATGCTAGGTGGATTTTTACAAAACCTAAAAAAAAAAAATATTTAGTTTATGATTTTAATAATTCAAATTATTTATTCAATTACATAAAAAAAGAAGAAAGTGCAATTTATTACACAAGATGGGAAGAGATAAATTTATTTATAATATTGCATATAATAATTAATTATGGTTTTAAAAATTTAAAAAAAAATTATAAGATGGTTTTTTTTAATTATGTAAGGCCAAAAATAGCTATTACCCTTATGAGTAGCTATGTTGCTTTTTATAAATTGAAGAGTCAGTTTCCTAATATAATAACTATAGCAGTACAAGATAGTTTAGGAAATTCAGAATTTATTAAAATATTAAAAAAAACAAAAAAAAATACTCTTTCCTGTGATTATTTTCTTTTTTTTTCAGACTCATTTAAAAAATTATACGAAAAATATATTGTTATTAAGAAAAAATCTTTGATTATAGGATCTTTTAAAAATAATCACTATTTTTATAAATCTACAAATAAAAAAAAAATAATATTTATTTCAAAAACTAATTGGAATACTAAAGAAGCTTTAAATGAAATTATTTTATTAAAATTTATAATCAAATATTTAAGAAATAATAAGCAAGGAAAAGTAGATATTTGTTTAAAGAGTAATAATGCCTCTGTAATAGGATATTTTAAAAAAAATCTTAATTCAGATTATATAAATATAATACCCAAAAAAGATAGTTACATAATAGTTAAAAATTATGAAAATATTATTTTTACTGACTCAACATTAGGGTATGAATGTCTAGCTAGAGGAAAGAAAGTTATTTCATTTGGTTTAGGCTCGTTAAAAAAAAATTGGTGTATACAAAATGGCTTTCAACCAATTAATAAATTTGGCTACCCTTATAAATTTAAAGATGATGGAATTTTTTGGTCTAATGCTAGCAGTGAAGAAAAAATTAATGAATTATTAAAAAATATCTTGAGTATGAAACAGTCTACTTTTAATAAAAAAATAAACATGATTAAAAATAAGATCATCAGTTTTGATCCAAAAAATACAAAATTCAAAAGGTTATTATGTGTGGTATAGCTGGTTTTTTTGGACAAAATAAATATGAACCTGACAATTATCAGATTAAAAAATGCCTTAAATTAATGCATAACAGAGGTCCCGATGCTAAAGGTAAAATTTTAAAAAAATTTAAAGATAAATCTTTAGTTTTATTACACAGCAGACTTTCAATTATTGATTTAAATAAAGAGTCCAATCAACCATTTGAGGATGAAAATGGCATCCTTATATTTAATGGTGAAATCTACAACTATATTGAGCTGAAAAAAATTTGTTTAAGAAAAAAAATTAAATTCAAAACTAACTCTGATACAGAAGTATTACTAAAAATGCTTAATTTGTATGGTGAAAAAGCTGTTAAATATTTAGATGGAATGTGGGCTTTTTCTTATTTTAATAAAAAGAAAAATAACATGATTATATCCCGAGATAGTTTTGGTGAAAAGCCGCTATATTACATGAGTGATTCAAAAAAAATAATATTTGCGTCAAATCTAAGATACATAGAGGCAATCTCAAAAGATAAATTTAAATTTAATTTACAAAAAATAGAAAATTTTCTAGCATTTGGGTTTAAGGAATTTGGAAATAATAATCAAACAATTTTTAAAAAAATAAATTCTTTATTACCGGGAAACACAATATTAATTGATCAAAATAATAAACAAAAAATTAAAAAATATACAAAATTTGAAAAAAAAAGTAATTCAAAAATTAGTTACAATGATGCTGTAAGTGTACTTAGTTCTAAATTAAGAAACATTTTTAAAACAAGATTCAGATCAGATGTTCCTTTGAGTAGTCTTTTAAGTGGTGGCATGGATTCAAGTTCAATTGCTGCTATTGCAAAAAAACAAAAAAAAAAAATATCTCACTTTTCGTTAAAACATTTTTCAAAAGATTATAACGAGGATGATCTAATAGATGAAAACGTTAAACACTTAAGCCTAAACCATAGGTATGTAAAAATACCAAAAAAAAAAAATTTAAAAGAATTTGAAAAAATTATGGCTCATTCATATAATGTGATGCCATCACTCACATCGCTTGCTTTTGCGATTGTATGTAAAAAAATTAAATCTTTAGGATTTAAAGTTGTATTAACGGGAATTGGAGGCGATGAATTATTTAAAGGATATTATCATCATTTCCTTTCATTTCTTTACAGTATAAAGAATAAAAATTATTTTAATAAATATTTTGAATTATGGCATAAAAATCAAAGACCATTTATAAGATCAAAAGAATATAGAGATTTTGAAATTGTTAAAAAAATTGCAAAACAGAATAATACAATTCATAGCTTTCATGAAGATCTTGAATTAAAAAAATATTTTAAGAAAAATCATAAATTTAAAAAAAGAAAATATTCAAGGAATTTTATGCATAATGCCATATTAAATGATATTAAACATTATGCTTTACCATCCCAATTAGAATATGCAGATAATATCTCTATGTACTATTCTTTAGAAGCAAGATCACCTTTCTTATCAAGAGATATTCTTAATTTTTCAAATAGTTTACCAGATTCATTTTTTTTTAAAAAAGGATATCCTAAGGCACTACTTAGGGATGCAATGAAGCCGATATTGTCAAAAAAAATTATATATAATTTAAATAAAGTTGGATTTTATATTTCATTTTTTGATATTTTTGGAAAAGAAATTAGTAAAATAAAACAAATAATCAACAATAGTAAAATATTAAAAAAGATTATCAAAAAAGATGAAATTAAATTACTGTTAGAAAAAAAACAAGTACAGCACTCAGAGTCTAAATTTTTATTTTCTCTTCTGAATATTGCAATGATAGAAAATCTTAATAAAAGTTAATTACAAAATGTTAAATTCTAATGCGTAATTTTAATATAAATAAATATGCAAAAAAAATTTAATTATAAAATAAATAATAATTACTCTTTAAAGAAAATTAAAATTTTACAACAAATAAAGAAAATTAACTCAAAATTTGAAAAAAAAAAAATAACATCATCATATGCTCAAAACCTTTATTTTGCACCTACAGCTGAGTATTATGGATTGCTGAAAATATTAAAGCTATCAAAACAACACATTGATATTTCACTATACATTAAAATAATCAAAAATATTTTAGGTGGGATATTTTTCTCAAATCCAGAAATAATTAAAAAAAAAAATATAATACAATATTCTAATACAATTATAACTTGGGCAAATAAAGCTAACTTTGATACCGATGGATCACTTAATGATAAATATTTTAATGTTAATTCCAAAAATACAAAAAAAACACTTTGGATAGTTATTTATTTAGACAAAGATTTACCGATAAATATTAGGCATAATATTGATGATAATATTATCATTTATAGAAATAAATTAAAAAGATATAATTATTTTAATTTTGCAAAATTTTTATATAAAAAAATTATTAATATTAAAAGTACAGAACTATTAATGCATAATTTAAGTAACTATACATATTTTTCAGAAAATTTTTTTGGAAAAATAAAGAAATATTTAATAAAAGATTTAAAATGTCTTTATTTGCTTTATGAAGCACAACCTTTTCAAAATAATATTATTTTTAATTTAAAAAAAAAAAATTTTAGAACTAAGATTTTAGGTTATGTTCATGCTGCCCCATTATCTTTACCAGCAAATTATATTTTTAGAAAATATTCTCCTGATAAGATAATAGTAAATGGAGAAGATCAATTTGAATGTTTTACTAAACGATTATATTGGCCAAAAAAATTTGTTATAATTAAACCTTCTATTAGATTTTTTAGAAATAAAAGTAATGATATGTCTAATAAAATTTTTTTACCCCTCGGCATTAGAAACCACGATCATATTTTAATACAAATAGATAATTTAATAAAAAAATATAATTTTAAAATTTTTAATTTTGTTATTCAAAAACATCCTCTTTCTGCAAATTCAAAAGAAATAATTAATTTTGAAAAAAAATTAAACAAAATTCTAAATCGTCAAATAAAATTAAAAGATACTAAAAATCCTCGTAAATTATCAATTTTTATTGGTTCATCTGGTGCTATCATTGAAGCTTTAGAAAGAGGCATGGATGTTATACAAGTTTGTGAAAACCCTATAATAGAAACGTATTCAAATAAATTATTGAAAAATATATTAATTAAAAAAATAGATAGTAATATTTTTTCATATAAACTAAAGAATAAAGGTAAAATAGTTAAGTTAGGTAATTTCAATAATCATCAAAATTTTATGAAAAAAATATAGACATGTTTAAATGTTTTAAAAATAAAAAGATAATTATAACTGGACATACAGGTTTTAAAGGGTCATGGTTACTAGCTTTTTTAAGTACTTTAAATTGTAAAATTTTTGGAATTTCTAAGGATATTCCAACGGACCCCTCTCATTATAAATTACTAAATATCAAAAAAAATTTTAAAAATATTAAATTAGATGTAAGGGATAAAAAAGCTATTGTTAAAGCTTTTAAACAAATACAACCTGACTTTGTTTTTCATTTAGCGGCGCAATCTCTCGTAAAAACTTCTTATAATTTTCCAGAATTAACATTCAATACGAATGCTATTGGAACATTAAACATTTTAGAGGCACTAAGAAATTTGAAAAAAAAATGTACGGCAGTTTTAATCACAAGTGACAAAAGTTATAAAAATATTGAAATTTCAAGAGGATACAAAGAAACAGATATTATTGGTGGAGAAGACCCTTACAGCTCCTCCAAAGGATGTGCTGAATTAATTATTAGGACATATGTCAATTCTTTTTTTACAAAAGAGAATAGAGTAAGGATTGCTGTTGCAAGAGCTGGTAATGTAGTGGGGGGTGGAGATTGGTCTAAAGATAGATTAATACCTGATTGTATAAAATCTTGGGTAAAAAATAGGACCGTTTTAATTCGTAGTCCATATTCAACAAGGCCATGGCAACATGTCATTGAAATAATTTATGGATATTTAGTTTTGGCAAAAAATTTAAATAAAAATCAAAAACTACATGGTGAAATTTTTAATTTGGGACCTGCTCAAAAAGCAAATTATTCAGTAATACAAGTTTTAAGATATTTCAGGCAATCTTGGGAAAAGTGTAAATGGAAAATTGCAAAACATAAATCATTAGAGAAAGAATCGAAATTATTAAAACTAAATTCAAATAAAGCAAAAAAAATTCTTAAATGGAAAACTAATCTAAATTTAAGAGAAACGTTGGAAATGACTTTGAGTTGGTATAGGTCTTATTATATAAATAAAGAAGATATGTATAAAATTTCTATTAATCAAATAAATGATTATCTTAAAAATATTAAAAAAGTAAATTAATAAAAATTATGAAAAAAAATTTAAAATTTAAATTTTTTATCTTTGATCTAGATGGGGTTTTATTTGATTCAAAGAAAAATATGAAAAAATCATGGAATAGTGTAAAAAAAAAACATAAAATTAATTGTAGTTTTGAGAGTTATTTTAATAAAATTGGATTACCATTTGATAAAATTCTTATAGATCTCAATATTAAACCAAATAAGAAAATATCTAAAACGTATCAGGGCACATCTCAAAAATATATTGATTTAATTAAACCATATCCATGGGTGAATATTAATTTTATAATGTTAAATAAAAAAAAGATAAAGTTTTCAATTTTGACCTCAAAAGATTCAAAAAGATCTAAGTTTTTACTAAAAAAATATAATATTTTACCTCAAACAATTCATTGTCCTGAAAAAAAGCTTAGAGGCAAACCTTATCCAGACCAAATTTTAGATTGTTTAAAAAAAAATAATATCAAAAAAAAAGATGCCTGTTTTATTGGTGATACAAATATTGATTATCTTGCAGCAAAAAGAGCCAATATAAGTTTTATATTTGCAAAATATGGATATGGTGTTGATAAAAAAATTTATGTTAATAAATTAACTAAATTTAAAGATATAAAAAAATATTTATAGTTATAAATTTATTTAAATGATTATTGGACTTATACCAGCAAGATTAAATTCAAGTAGACTACCAAATAAACCCATAAGAAGGCTGGGCAACTCAACTATAATTGGACACGTTTTAAAAAAAGCAGCTAAGTCAAAAAAATTAGATAAAATTGTAGTTTGTGTTGATAGTAAAAAAGTAGCTGATGAAGTGAGTAAGCAGGGGCATGAGTCTTTTATGACGAATAGTAATATTAAAAATGGTACAGAAAGAATTGCATCTTATCTAAAAAAAAATAATTCAAAATATAAAAATCTCAAATTAGTTGTGGATATTCAATGTGATGAGGTTTTTTTAAATCCAAAATATTTAGATAAAATAATAACATTTCATTTAAAAAATTTAAATAAATATGACGTTGTAATACCACACTCAATAACAAATGAAAAAAATAACAAAAATTATGTAAAGATTATTTCTGATACCGACAATAATGTTTTATATTTATCAAGATCGGATAGCCCTGTTAATTTTAGATCTAAATTTAGTGGTTTTAAAAGACATATGGATTTTATCACTTTTAAACCAAGCTTTTTAAAAAAATTTAAAAATTTAAAAAAGAGAGATTTAGCAAATTATGAGGGTGTAGAGCTCTTAAGAGTACTAGAAAATGGTTATAAAATTGGAACTATTAAAATGAAGGAAGATAGTTTTTCAATTAATACTCTACAAGATTTAAAAAAAGCAAATAAAATAATTAAGAAAAGATGAAAGTAGTAATTTTAGCTGGAGGATTGGGAACAAGAATATCTGAGTATACTAAGTCAGTACCTAAACCAATGATAAAGGTTTTAGGCAAACCAATTTTAATGAGAATAATTGAACATTTTGTAAAACATGGCCATAGAGAATTTTATATTGCCGCTGGATATAAATCAAAAACTATTGAAGATTATTTTAAAACTATCAAAGATAACAAGAAGTATACGGTAAATATAATAAATACTGGCAAAAGTACTATGACAGGAGGTAGACTTAAAAGACTAAAACATTATTTAAATGAAACTTTTTTAATGACATATGGAGATGGTCTTTCAAACGTTAACATTAATAAACTAATTAAATTCCATAATAAAAACAAAAAAATGGTCACATTAACAGCTGTTAGGCCACCAGCTAGATTTGGTGCAATAAAAATTATAAATAATTCAGTAAAATATTTTAGAGAAAAAAGCAGTTTGGATGAAGGATGGATTAATGGTGGCTTTTTTGTAATAGAGCCAAAATTTTTAAGTTTAATTAGAGGTGATGATACATACTTAGAGCAAGAACCTTTTAGAAAAATTTCAAAAAAAAAGCAACTTGTAGCATACAAACATAAAGGTTTTTGGCAATGTATGGATACAATTAGAGATAAAGAGATTTTAGAAAAAAAAATAAGAAATAAAGAACACCTTGAAAAAAATTAGGATTCTTATTGCTGGTGGAACAGGTTTCTTAGGGTATCATTTGGCTAAGAGATGTTTAAAACTGAAATGGAAAGTTGTAAGTATCTCCACCAAACCTCCTAAAAAAAATAGAAAACTAGAAAATGTAAATTATTTGATATTGGATATTTCAAATCAAAAAAAATTATTCAAAAAATTATCTAGTAATTATGATTATGTTGTTAATTTAGCAGGCTACGTTGATCATTCACATAATGTAAAAACAATGAAAAGCCACTTTAATGGTTGTAAAAACTTATCATTATTTTTTTTGAATTCTAAAATCAAAAAATTTATACAAGTTGGATCAAGTATCGAATATGGAAAAATTAAGTCACCTCAAGAAGAAAAAAAAAACAATACACAAAAAACATATTCTATTTATGGAAAAGCTAAACTTTTAAGTACAAAATTTTTACTAAAATTATCAAAAGAGCAAAATTTTCCTTGCGTCATAATCAGGCTATATTTAGTGTATGGGCCAAATCAAGATACAAATAGAATCATTCCAATTACAATTAAAAATGCAATTGAAAATAATAAATTTGATTGTTCTAGTGGAAGACAATTAAGAGACTTTATTTATGTTGAAGATGTTATCAACGCAATCATTAAAATTTTAAAGAGCAAGACCGTTAAAGGTGAAATAATTAATATTGGATCAGGTAAACCTATAACAATTAAAAAAGTCATATTAAAAATTTGCAAATTAGTAAATGGAGGAATGCCCCAATTTGATAAAATAAAACTTCGTAAAGATGAAATTTTAAAACTCTATCCAAATATTGAAAAAGCAAAAAAAATAATAAATTGGAAGCCCCAAGTAGACATATCTATTGGTTTAAATAAGTGTATTAGATATTTTAAAAAAAAAAATGAAAAAACTTTATTTAGTAAGCAACGATAAGATTTGGTTATCCAAAAAAAAATCTACATCTAATAATGATTTGGGTACAATTATCTCTTGTTTAGTCAAAAATTACAATATTAAGTTGATTAATAGAGAGAGTAAAACAAAATTAAATTTTGTAATTAAAGACAAATTTGATTTTTGTAATTTAAATACCATTAAAGATAAAAATATTAATTTATTAATGGTATCAATTTCACCATATAATTTTTTTGTTTTATTAAGATTAATTTTTCTAAGCAATATAAGTGTTAAGGGATGTGTTTATTTAAGAAGTGATGGATTTTTAGAATATAAATACAGATATGGAATATTTGGATATTATATTTACTATTTCATGTTTAAATGGATATCAAAAAAATTAAAAATTATTTCATGTTCAAATAATTTTACACACGTAAAAGTAAAGAATATTCTTCATCCTTCTGAATTAAACTCTGTATGGCTTAAAAAAACAAAAAATAAAAATAAATTCAAAACAGATTTTTTGTATGTGGGAAGATTTAAAAAAGATAAAGGAGCATTATATCTTACAAAAATATTTAAAGAATATTTAAAAAATTATAAGCTTACAATTGTAGGTACGGAAAAAAAACTTATAAAAAAAAAATTTTACAATAGAAATATTAAATATATTGGATCTGTATCCAATGTTAAAAAATTGATCAATATATATGATGAAGCTAGAATATTTATTCTACCATCATATATTGAGGGTTTTCCAAAAGTAATTTCAGAATCTTTAGCGAGACTTAAGCCAATTATAATTTTCGAAGATATAAAATATGTCGTAAATGGAAGAAAAGGTATTTTTATTTGCAAAAGAAATGAGTTAAGTTTGAAAAAAAATATAAATTACATTTTAAATAACTATAAAAGCATTCAAAAAGAAATAAAAAGTAATTATTTCTATACAAAAGATAATTTTAATAAAAAGCTAGTAACATACATTGAAAATGAACTTAAAAACTAATCTTTCTAAATTATTTTGGAGTTATGGTTTGTGTTTATTTCCATTATTTATTCTAGTAGGCCCTTTAATTGCTGAATTTTATATATTTGCTATTATAATTTTTACTCATATTCATATTATTAATGAAAGAAAAATTTATTTTTTAAATAATAAATATATAATTTTTTTTATACTTTTTTATATATCAACTATTTTTTCAACTTTATTAAATTTTTATAACTTTGACTATTCAAAATCAGCAATTTTTTTTTTTCGCTTTCCAATTTTCTCAATAGCAATTTGGTATGTTTTAAAAACTTATAATGTTTTTAGTAAAAAGATTGTTTTTCTATATTCATTATTCCTTTTAACAATAATTGTAGATGCTTTAATTCAATACTACTTTGGAAAAAATATTTTAGGTTATGAAATTTTAAGAAATCGAATATCTAGTTTTTTTGGTGATGAACTTATTTTAGGAAGTTTTATCATCAAGGTTATACCAATTTTTTTAGTATATTTGATAATGACAGACAGTATTAAAGAAAATAAAACAAATATTTTTTATTCATTAATAATATCATTTTCATTTGTTATTGTTTATTTGTCTGGAGAAAGAACTTCTTTTTTTCTTTTAATATTATTTTTTTTGACATTATTTATATTGTCAAAATATTTAAGAAAATTGATTATCTTTATAATGATATCGTCAATTGTTTTGTCTTTAATAATCACAAAACTTCAAACAAACAATCAATTAAATGCATCTAATAGAATGTTTCAAAAAACATACCAACAAATAATAGGTGATGGTAAAAATACTATTGAATCTAAGAAAAAACTTTTTAACAAAGTCTACATATTTTCCCATGATCATCATGGACATTATTTGTTGGCATATAAAATTTTTAAAGATTATCCTGTTTTTGGTTCTGGTGTTAAGGGGTTTAGGTATCTTTGTAGAAATAAAATATATATCTTAGAAAATAATGAAGGTTGCTCAACTCATCCTCATAATACTTATATTCAAATTCTAGCATCTAACGGGATTGTTGGTTTTTCTTTAATAGTTTTTGCATTTATTTATATTTTGCGAGAAATATTTTTATGTAAAAAAAAATTAAATTCTCAAATAATATTTGATAAAAATGAATTATCAAAAGGAGTAATTTTATTGTTTATTTTTATGAATTTATGGCCGTTAGTACCTACTGGAAATTTTTTTAATAATTGGATCTCGATGATAAATTTTTACCCCATTGGTTTTTATTTATATTTTAAGCATTTAAATGAAAAAAAAATTAATTAGCATAGTAATCAATTGTTATAATGGAGAAAAATATCTTCAGAAAACACTCGAGTCAGTTTTAAATCAAAATTATCAAAATTTTGAAGTAATTTTTTTAGATAACTGCTCTACAGATCAAAGTTCTAAAATTTTCAAAAATATTGATGATAAAAGGTTCAAATATTTTAGAACTAAGAAGAAGGTTAAACTATATGATGGAAGAAATTTAGCTTTAAAGAAGTGTAAAGGACATTTTATAACTTTCCTTGATACAGATGATTGGTGGAATAAAAATTTTTTAAGTTCAAGGTCAAGATTCTTTAACTCACCAAAAGAATATGGTTTTTGTTTTTCAAATTGTTTTCATTATTTTGAAAACAAAAAAAAATATGTACCTTTTTCAAAAAAAAAATTACCCTCAGGGTTTATTCTTGAGGAACTACTTAAAGATTATTTTGTTAAAATGGGCACTATAATGATTAAAAAAGAATTAATTTCGTCTTTAAGATTTAATTCTAGTTATAATATCATTGGTGATTTTGATTTTATTATTAGAGCTGCTAGGAAATATAAAGGGATGAGTTTCCAAGATTATTTGGTAAATATTAGAATCCATCAGAATAATTTCACACATAAAAATAGAAAAATGTTTTATCAAGAATTTCTAAAGTGGATAAAAAATCAAAATTTTAAAGAAAACTCTTTTAAAAATAATAAATTAATATTACTGCAAAAATTAGAATATCTTAGAATTATACATCTTTTATTGCATGGTAAAAAACTTAATTTGATATTCAACATTATAAAAATATCACCTTTTTCTAAAAAATTAAAATTATTATTAATTTATTTTTTGCCAATTTTTGTAATTAATTTTAAGTTGAAATATTTTTAGTTTATAAGATAATTTATCTAACAAATATATAATTGAAAATATTTAAGTGTTCACTCTTGTTTGCATGTGCTTTTATATTATTCTTTTTATGAAGTATTTTGAAATTGTTTTTATACATTATCTTTAAAACGTTATCGTACTGTTCTTTGAAGTTTTCATTAATTTCTATTGATAAGCTTTTAATTTTTATATTTTTTAAATATCTATCTCCACCTTCTAATATTAAATGTTCAATTCCATCAACATCAATCTTAATATAATCTGGTATTTCTAATATTTCATTTTCTAATAAATAATTTATTGTAGTTCCAAAAATTTGATATTTCATTTTACTTTTAAAATTTTTTCCTTCAAAGTTATATTTTTCACCAAAAGAATTTAAGGCACTACCTTCTATAAAATTAGGTTCGTTCATGATTAAAAAACTATTCTTTTTATTAGTTAGAGGGATTGGTAAAATTTTTATATTATTTTCAAAATTATTAATTGATATGTTTCGACTCAGAATTCTCAAATTTGAAGTAGATGGTTCAAAAGCAATGGTTTTAGAATTGTTATTCTTTAAAGCATTATAAATTGAATATAATCCTATATTGGCACCAATATCCCAAAAAATTAAATTTTCTTTTTTTTCAAAATTATCTATCCACTCTAGAGTTTCAGGTTCTTTAGTAAAAAATGTTTTAACTCTCCATTCAGTTAATTCATTTGGGATAAAAAATTTTGTTTGAAAGTTTTGAATATTAATATTGGTATATGAATCATTTTCTATAAAATCTTTAAAAAAGATTAAAAAACTTCTTTTAGTTATGAATTTAAAAACATTGTTTAAATAAGTTAATATTTTGTAAATTAAATATGATATTTTTTTTCTCATTAATATATTAAATATTTTAAATAGTATTTTTAAAGTATTTAAATAAGTGTCGGTTAATTTTAAATCTAAAATTTCCTATTAAATAGTTTCTATTTTCTATTTTATAAACTTCTTTTATTTTATTAGTCATTAGATTGTACACTAATGCTACTCTTTGGTTGACTCCATCTCCCTCATATGAGTGCCAAGTTTCTTTTTCTTTTCTAGAAAAAAAAACAGCTCTATTTGGTTTCCATTCTACAGTTGTTTTATCTGAACCCTTTTTATCACTATAAAAAATTGTTCCTGAATTTTTCTCTGGATATAAATAAATTACTCCTGACAATAATTTATTGGGTGTATCGTCATGTATTGGAAATTTACTATCTTTTTTTGTAATTATTATAGTAAAATCGGAGTAATCATACAAATTCATCTTTTCTGGACATATTTCTTTTAAAATATCCATAGCTTTAGAAAAATAATTATTATGTATCTTCCTTAAAAGATCATCATTAATTGTAGAATTGATTATTTGATTATTATTTATTTCATTATGGTAAACTTTAAATTCATTTTCAAAATTATTTTCTAAATTTAACCCACATAGATCATCAAAATCCTCTTTTTTTAAAAAATTATCTATTATTTTAGTTTTATATTTTAAATTTTTCATTTTATGTTTTTTTAAATATCGCAATAAATTTTCTCTCTTTACTTACACAATTTTCTTTTGCACTAACTCTTTTAAAAATTAATTCCAATTCAATCAGTTTTTGTTTTTCAAGTGTTTTGAGTGTTTCGTAAGATGCAGTTGAATTGTAGATTTTGTCAGATTTAGAGAATTCTAAATTTTCGTATATATCATCACATATAATTAAGCCCTCATTTGAAATTAAATTTATAGAATTTACTATATCAACACAAACTACAGGGTATCCATGTGCACCATCTATCCATATTAAATCATATTTTTTAATATGATTTATAAGATTAAGTGAGTTCATCTGAATAAAATTTATTTTATGTTCGATAGATAAAATTTTATCTCTTTGTTCTATAAATTTTTTAGCAATATTTTTTCTTTCATAAAAATTTATGAAATCTTCGTTTTCATTAGGTAGGTCAATAGTATCAATCATACTATTCGGGAATAATTTTGAGAGTAGTAGTGCATTATAACCATCAAAAGTTCCTATTTCCAATATATTTTGAATATTAATATTTTTATTCTTCGAAATACTGGAAAATAATACTTCATGTTCTGAGGACATAGTTCTGTCGAAGTCTAAATTATGTTCTTTTTTAATTGTTTTGAGTTTTTCAATTCCTAACTCTCTATTTAACCCAAGTTTTTCAAAAATCTCGTTTTGATTAGTTTCAAATATATTTTGATCGTATTTTTTAAGTTCTAGATAATGATTTATCTTTTTAATTATCTTTTTTGGGATTAGGTGTGGTTTAGTTAAAAGGTTAGGCAATTTATTCATTGTTTTTAAAAAAATATTTTAACAAATTATTTTATTAATATAAAAAGCTTCGGCGTAATGTAAACCTACTGTTCCTCCTCTTACAATTGATAGAGCATTTATATTTTTAATTGATCTTGAATGAGGAGCTTTTCTCATTTCAAATTTGTATTGATTAAGTAATTTTTCTTTTTTTTTGGTAAATTTATGAATATCAACAAAATAGTTAGGGCAAAATAATCTTCCATTACTCTTAATTCCCCAGTCAGTTGATGATGGAATTTCAAAACTAAGTAATTTTTTAATTTGAAAATTATTATTTGGTCGACATGCCACATGAGTTGAAAAAAATGTTTGATAATGATCAATGTTTAAATCATGCTCATTGTGAGTATAAACAATGTCTGGTTTATATTTCTTAAAATATTTTACTATGATGTTTGTTATATAATTATGAGGATATGAGCTTAATTCTAAATTTTTTAAATTTAAAAAATCAACGATTTTAAATTTACCTAATGAAGAAACTTTTCTTGCCATAATTTCTCTATTTGATATTTCTTTAAGACATTTATCACTATCTTTTTCTTTAAACCTTCCTGAAACACCATCAGAAATAAATAAGATATAAACTTTATCTCCATCATGAACATGCTTTAAAAGAGTCCCTCCACATCCAAGCACTTCGTCATCTGGGTGCGCAGCCACTACGAATATTGTTTTCATAAATAATTGTTAGAAATATTAATAAAATTGTAGTATCAATATTTTTTATGAAAAGCCAGTTATCAATTGTAGAAAAAAGAGCAATTTCCTCAAAAAAATTACAGAATAGACTAAATCTTAACAGTAAACTTGGATCGAAAGATTTAACAAAATGGTTATTTGATAGATATAAAATTAAAAAAAATGATATAATTTTAGAACTTGGATGTGGGATTGGTAACCATGCATTAAAACATTCTAAAATTGTAGGAAAAAATGGCCTGGTACTAGCTACAGATTATTCAAGTGAGTCTTTAAAGGTATTGAAAAAAAACTTAAAAAATAAAAATATAATAATTAAATGTATTTCAATGGACGATATCCCTGGTTACTTAAAAAATAGAAAGATTAAATTTGATAAAATCATATCCTCTTACGCATTATATTATGCCAAAAATCCAATCAGAGTAATTAGAGAATGTTCAAAATTTTTAAAACCAAAAGGAAAATTTTTGATTACAGCACCGTGTTACCCTCACACACTAACAAAGTTTGCATTAAAACAAAAAACGCTACCTAATATAGCAAAAAAATATATTGATTTTTCGTCCAAGCAACTAGAAGTTTTTTTAAAATTAAATAAATGTAAAACAAAAATATATAATTTCAAAAATACACTTAAATTTAGAAATTTAAATGATTTGTTGGATTTTTATAGGTCTACAATTTTTTATAATAAGAAAAGTGAATTTTCATTAAATAATTTTTTTACCAAAGGTAAAAAAAAAATTGGATTTTTTAATATCATAAAATCTGCAAAGCTTTATGACTTTTCATTAAAATAGAAATGGAAATTTTTTTTTTTTCAATATTCTTAATAACCTTTAATTATATTATCTATATAAAGTTTGAAGCTATTTCAAAAAAACTTGTTTTTTTTGATAAGCCAGATGGGAAACTAAAAAAACATTTGCAACCAATATCTTTAATTGGAGGACTTATAATTCTATTAAATATGTATTTGATAATTTTTTTTTTTAAAATATTTAATTATGAAAACACAATATTTATTGATGATTTTTTGGTTTTTTTCATTATGGTAACAACTTTATTTTATTTAATTGGATTAGTTGATGATTTAAAAAACTTATCACCTAATAAAAAATTATTTTACATAATTCTATCTATATTATTGGCAACCTATTTATTTCCTGATTTTAAGATAGAAATAGTCAAAATTTCTTTCTTAGAAAAATTTTATTATTTAAATCATTCATCATCTACCATTTTTATAATTTTAGCATTTGCTTTAATTGCAAATGCAATGAATATGTTTGATGGTATAAATCTACAATTAATAATGTTTACAATTTTTATGTTCATATTATTTATTTTAAAGGGTTTTGTTTCTATGTTTTTTATTTTGTTATTAATTAGTTTGATAAATTTAAGCTTATTAAATTACCAAAATAAAGTTTTTTTAGGAGACAGCGGTTCATATCTGATAAGTGCTATTTTAGGATGTACATTCATTTATCAATATAAAAATTTTAATAATTTTTTTTTTGGGGATGAAGTATTTATTGTAATGTTTATACCTGCAATTGATATGTTAAGGTTATTTGTTATTAGAATAATTAATAATAAAAACCCATTTAAAGGAGATCTCAATCATTTGCATCATTTAGTAAATAATCTAATTAAAAATAAAAACTTAACAGTCATTGTTACTATTGCATTATGCATGGTTCCTTCAATTTTTTTATTTTTAGATTTATCATCTTATGTAATTTTTATTTTAACCTTAATAATATATTTTACACTTATAACATATTTAAGGTATAAAAATTAAAATGAGAGCATTAGTAACTGGTGGAGCAGGGTATATTGGTAGCGTAGTATCAAATCATCTATTGGATGAAGGACATGAGGTTATCATTATAGACAATCTTTCAACAGGTATGATCGACAATATACCTAAAAAAGCTGAATTTTTAAAATTAGATATTACAGACACAAAAAAATTGAATAAGATTTTTTTAAAAAAAAAAATTGATATCGTTTTTCATTTCGCAGCTTTTATCAACAATGAAGAGTCACTAAAATATCCTAAAAAATATTTTAAAAATAATTTTGAAAAAGGAAAAATTTTTTTAGAAAATTGTATTAAAAATAATATAAATAAATTCATATATTCTTCAACTGCAGCAGTATATGGAAATAAAAAGTCTCAAGTAACTGAAAAAGAAAAGTTAAATCCAATGTCACCATATCCTAAATCAAAATTAAAATTAGAAAAATT
>Ga0209632_10001362_pt1 | contig 24622 bp, 16 predicted proteins | sample COG_10_FD_184754 | JGI IMG/M metagenome (GOLD analysis project Ga0209632, IMG submission 184754) | Pelagic Microbial community sample from North Sea - COGITO 998_met_10 (SPAdes) (version 2) | ecosystem: Environmental > Aquatic > Marine > Neritic zone/Coastal water | place: Helgoland, sampling... | reverse complement strand
CATCGAATTGCACCGCTATAAATCTTGAAATTGTCGATGCTTACGCCACCACCACCATTACCGAATTGCAGTGGGCCACGTGCATCTCCCTTCAGAGGAACAGTACCAGTAGCGTATAAATCCCCATCGATGAATAGTCTACAGGTGGTACCTTCTTTTTCCATTGTAATATGGTACCACTGGTTTACGGAGTACGTGAATGCTTCGTTAATACCAGAGTTCCCAGGGGAATGTCTCCATTGGATTCTCGATTCTCCTGGATATCTCCATAGACCTGGACTTTGGCCTATAAAAGCACCGCGGTAAGCGAAGAATCTGCTCCAACTACCTGCAGAGCTAGTAATTCTCAAATCAAAATCCAATGTATAATAATCAGTATTAAGAATGTTAGTCGCGGGGGATTCACGCAAACCTCCTCCACTAATTTCGTATGCATTGCCGGTAATTAATCCACCACCAGCTCCAAGATTGAGGTTATCTGGTCCAGCATCGCTGTAATTTCCATTGAATTGGTAAAACGCAGAATATCCATCAGTTACGGTCAGAGTGGTGGTAGTACCCTCACAAATACTGGTTCCTACCGAGGATGTAATACCCCCACTTGTAGGGTTAGGTAATGGATTGGGTCTGGTGTAAACCGTATGAAAAATACACCCAGTACTTCCAGTACAACTGGTGCTTCCTCTACGTCTGACGTAGTAGGTGGTTCCAGTTGCTGCCGGTGTTACGGTGATAGAAGCACCTGTGCCCAAAACACCACCAGAGCCACAGCCATTGGCATACCACTGGTAAGTGGCTCCAGAACCATTGCTACCACCAGCTGCGGTTAGTGTAATGCTACTTCCTTCACAAATACTTGTCCGACCTCCGGTTCCTTCGCCATTAATTGTGGTTGGCGCAACTGGACTGGTTTGTACGGTGATTGTTCTGGAAGCACATCCAGTTGCAATCGTACAACCGCTAGCAGTTCCAACACGTCTTACTAGGTAAGTTGTAGAACTACTAGGTGTAACATTTATCGATGTTCCTGTTCCTATAACAGCCGAACCACAAGATCCAGCAAACCACTGATAAGTAGCTCCAGAACCATTGCTACCACCCCCTACAGACAGGGTTGTTGTGGTTCCTTCACAAATAGTATTGCCTGCTGAAGAAGTTATGTTAGTAGGGGCCGTAGGATTAGTACAAGGGTATTCCCAATCTACACGTATGTATAGGCTCGTTATGTATTGATAACGAGTTCCGCAGCCGTCAACTTCCCAACAGTACCTTGTACAGTAACATTGACAACCCCACCAATAGTCACAGTAAGAGCAGCATTCCCTTCCACAAAAACGCGTGTATAAATTACCCCAGGTTCGCCAAGCTCGTAACGTAAAGCCTATATTTCCAACGCGGAGACCGTTGGCATAGCTCCCAGTACGGTCATAGATATGAGTACCACTACCACCTGAACCGTAATGGACAGAATTGCTATTCGGACCAATAAAACGAGAGCGCTGATTGGAACGGACAGCGCCATTTCGAGCAGTTATTCGCCACAATGCACGGGTTGCTGTAACAAGCACAGTCGTACCACCAACATTAACATTTTGAGTCCGCTGGCAACCAGCTGATTCCGCAACGTAATTAGTTGGAGTATTGTTAATTGTACTAGACTCACTGGAGGGGTCAATTATTACAGGGTATATGGTAGAATCATTTTTTAGGAAATCCGTAGGTATACTAAAAGATATTCTGTATTTCTGATTTCCTAAATCTTCTATTTCGTAAACCTCCTCTTTAAGTTGGAAATTGTCTTTTGAGCTATGAAAGTAGGTGGGAGCACTAAGACCCCCCATTTTTTCACCATTCTCGTCAATATAGACCACATCTCGTTCTCCCGTGTTACTATATACTGTCAACAGAGTACTTGAGTTCATATTGACAATACTCCAGCCTTCAGGTAACTCAACCTCTTCTTGGATTACCAGGTAATTGCTTGTATAGAACTCAGGCAATCTTTCCTTTAAAATATAGTTCGTTTTAACTTGACCGTAGTTTCTGTGAGTAACAGTTTTGTCAACCCCTGGCCAGTAATCTTTCACACTCGCGTCATGTTGCACAGTTCTTTCAAAAGATATATTCGCGGTGTTTCCATCTACTGGAGCGCTGAACTCGAATCTATCAAAAAAACCAACCGAATCTGGGTTCAATCCTTGAATATTGTCAGCAAACAACATTTTATTGCTCAAGTACTTAACCGATTTTCCTGGAACTAAAGCTTGTTCAACTTCATCTGTTTCGTAATTCCAAGATGTGGGAAGGTCAGATTTTACAACGCCAAATGTTTTTTCGCTTGCGTTGTGGGTGCCAGTGGTATCAATCCCAATCCATTGTCCTTGTTCATTTTTATAATGAATTGGCCAAAAACTTTGCAAGGTCGAAAACTCATTTTCCCCTCGGTAATAAATCTTCTTGAATCGCTCTCTTTTGTGAATCAGCTCGTAGCTGCCTGGGAAACCGTTCAAGGTTACCCCATAATCAGGATGGGATTTGTACTCATCCGGAATTACGTTGGTAATCCTTGCGAACAACGGAGCAACTGAGGAATTTAATGGTGGCTCACCAGCTTGTTGTCCAAAAGAAATAGTATGGCAAGACACCACAACCATTAATGAGAGTATTAGTAACTTAAGTATTGATTTAATCATGTTTTCGCAATTTTTAGTACGCACAAGCTGGCAAAGTGTTTAACCCGATTCGTAAATTTCTGATTCGCTTTGTGTATTTCTATATCCAATTTTACTTGACCACGGCCTCTGCAGCATTAAAAAAAACACGTAAGTTATTTATAAAGTTCTTGATAATCAACAAGCAGTTCTCCTTAGCGTGTTTAAAGTGCATCGGTATTGAACCGCTTTTCTCACCGCAGCTGCCGTCCGGGTTGCGGTAGGTTTTACTGTACTCGGTCCGTTTTTCTATCAGCTCTGCACCTCCAAAATCACTCTTAAACATACCCTGTTCCGGATGATCAGCATTTGATTGTTCCAAAGCACCATTATTTGCAGATTGAACATCAAGAATGGCCGAATTATCACGCGTAGAACCAACGTAGTCAATTAAGACCCCATTTTGACCAAACAAACTGGAAGGCAAGGCGAAAGCAAGTAATGTAAATAGGTAAACTGTTTTCATTAAAAGTGTCTCCATTTGGATGCGTTTTTTATCGAGAATGAAACATACTTAAAAACTGCATGAACGTTTAAGTTCAATTGGGGGAGAAATCACTCGGTTTTAAGTTTCAAAAGGGCTAAATAAAGGATTAAGACCCATAGATTACCCATATAAAAAGTCGAATTTCCAGTCTCAGAAAACCCTCTCGGGGTTAAGGTTCCGTTTGGTGATTGTCTTTTTCCTTTCGCTCGTTGATTGGCTTTGTTAGTTAACCGCGGGTTGACAAAAGGCGCTCAACATGAAATGGGAAGTAGGGATTAAAACTCATTTAGCATTCACAAAAAAACTTCCCATCGATTACTCGATGGGAAGTTTTCTTTTTATTCAAATCGGATGTGAATTTACTCTGCATCCACCACCTTCACGTTATCGTCATAAACCCGATCAATTAGTAATCTTCTCGGGTCAATTGCCGCTTTTTCAGGAAGGCTGTCAAGCTCCAAAGTGAATGTCATTTCAGGTTGGTCAATCTTGACTCGTTTTCGGTAAATCAAGTTTTTCTCATCGGAGTCAAGAACACCAATGTCAATCCAATCATTCATTGGAACTTTGGTTTCGTTGCCCATTGTATCAGCCTTTATTTTGGTTGATTCAATCTTCAATGTCAACTCATATTTGCCGTTTTCCAAAACCTTGTAGTCGGCCTCCTTAATCCGATTATCATAAAGGGTAATTTCTTCAAACCAATCGGTAATAAGATATTTTAACGAGTCTGGAACTTGAGGTTCGAGGTATTTAAGAAAATCTAGCGATGTAGAATAGGGTGGCCCAACGTGTTTGAACTCATCCAAGTAGTTGCGCATAGCCAATTTCAAATTCAGCCTTATCATTTAATTCTCTGGTAAGAATTCCACCCAGTCCAACGAGATTTCCTGTTGACTTTTCGATTGCCGCCAGTTGCCCGAACTGGTTGTCGGCATACCATTTTAGCTGCTTGTCAATCCAAGTTTTAGCCAACTCATGATTGGGTAAATTCAGGTCTAAACCAATGAAACGCGCATTCGCATTATCTACAAAGAACTCTGCCCACGTTTCGATATCGCCCTCCGTTAGTTTCCGGAGGGTTAAGCGTTCGGTTTCTTGGGAATAGTAATCCACTCAGACCACAATATTCACAATACGCCCCGGTACTACAATCACCTTTTTAGGAGAGGCACCATCTAAGCGTTCTTGCACCTCCGCATTGGCAAGTACTGTCTTCTCCACTTCGTCTTTTCCCATGCTGGCTGGCAACTCAATCTTCAGTCGCATTTTACCGTTAATGCTGATTGGGTAATTCACGCTGTCTTCTACCAAAAAGCTTTCGTTAAAGACTGGGTATTCCTTATACGTGATGCTTTTGTCATGACCAAGCAATGACCACAATTCTTCGCACAAGTGCGGAGCGTACGTAGAAACTACAACGGTTAATGGCTCGAGGATTGCGCGTTTATTGCACTTCAAATCGTTGAGTTCGTTTACACAAATCATGAACTGACTTACCGATGTATTAAACGACAAACGCTCAATGTCTTCTTGCACCTTTTTGATGGTGGCGTGCAGCGCCTTCAATTCTTTGGCTGTCGGTTCTTCCTCTGAAACGATGAAGGTATCTCCATCATGGAACAGGTTCCAGAATTTCTTGAGGAAACGGCTTACACCTTCAATACCGTTTGTGTTCCAAGGCTTGGCATCTTCCAATGGCCCCAAGAACATTTCATACAAACGAAGTGTGTCTGCTCCGTAGCGTTCAATAATGTCATCTGGATTTACAACGTTGTACTTCGACTTGGACATCTTCTCAACTTCCGAGCCGCAGATGAATTTGTCATCTTCTAGAATGAATTCTGCATCCTTGTATTCGGCTCTTGACTCCTTGAAAGCTTCTATATCCAGCTCGTCATTCTTGACAATATTGACATCAACATGTGTCGGAAATGGGTCCATCCAATCGATATTACCAGGCCTTCCTTGCTCGTTTCGAGCTTTTTCTGAAAGACTGTTCAGTCGAGTTTCAATTTCCTTGATGAAATTCATCGATTCAACAGAATGCCGGTCTTTAGTTATCGAATTGTAGATTTTATGGGAAACGAAAAATGCGGGAAATGACTTTGGGTCAATTAGTACAGCATTCGCGTGTTCATGGTCAGGACTGGTCCAGAGGGATGCGTGAAGAGGGAGTCGATACACGAAGTTGCTCCTTCCTTGAATCATCCCCTGATTAACCAACTTCTTAGCAGGTTCATCAAATGGTATATGCCCAAGGTCTTTCAGGAATTTGGTCCAGAAGCGCACATAGAGCAAATGGCCTGTGGCATGCTCTGCCCCACCTGCGTAGTAATTCACATTTCCCCAATAACCAATAGCTTCTTTACTACAGAAAGTCTCGTCATTGTTTGGGTCCATGTAGCGCAGATAGTACCAGCTACTTCCTGCCCAACCCGGCATGGTAGAAAGTTCAATTGGATATCCTTCTCCGTTTGCTACAACTTGTTCCGTTTCAGGATTCCAGTTCCAGTTTTCGGCATTTCCCAATGGTGGGTCCCCTTCTTCTGTAGGAAGATATTTCTCCACCTCAGGCAATTGCAACGGAAGTTTATTGATTGGATATGGCACGCCATCCTTGTAATAAACTGGAATCGGTTCTCCCCAATATCGCTGGCGGCCAAACACAGCATCGCGCTGACGGTAATTGATCATGCCTTTGCCAATTCCCTTCTCTTCCAGCTTCGCGATAGCGGCTTTGACGGCATCCTTCACCTTCATTCCGTTTAGGAAATCAGAGTTCATGAGAATGCCGTCTTTGCTTTCGTTGGCCTCCTCTTCAAGATTACTCCCTTCAATTACTGCAGGAATTGGGATGCCGAAATGTTTGGCAAAACTCCAATCGCGCTGGTCGCCACTCGGAACCGCCATAACGGCCCCAGTTCCATAGCCAGCCAGAACGTAATCACCAATCCAAATTGGAATAGGCACTCCGCTAAATGGATGTTTTGCATAAGCGCCAGTAAACGCACCAGAAATGGTCTTTACATCAGCCATTCGTTCTCTATCAGAACGTGTTTTGGCTTTCGCGATGTAGGCATCAATCTCCGCTTTTTGTTCGGTAGTTGTAATCTTAGCAACCAATTCGTGTTCTGGTGCCAACGTCATAAACGACACTCCGAAAATGGTGTCTGGACGTGTAGTAAACACCTCCACTTGTGCGTCATGTCCATTAACCTGAAACTTGACCATCGCTCCTTCGGAACGACCAATCCAATTACGCTGTTGTTCCTTCAAGCTTTCGCTCCAATCAATGCCTTCCAATCCGTCTATCAAACGCTGAGAATAAGCGGAAATACGCATACTCCATTGCTTCATCAACTTGCGTTCTACTGGATGTCCACCACGCTCAGAAACACCTTCTTTTATCTCATCATTGGCCAAAACGGTTCCCAAAGCCGGGCACCAATTCACATACGCTTCGCTGAGATAAGCAATTCGGTAATTGAGCAGAATGGTTTGCTGTTTTACCTCGTCCCAACCGTTCCATTCATCAGCAGAAAACAAAGGCGTTTCATCGCAATGTGCGTTCACATCCTTGTTTCCTTTTGTCTTAAATTCTTCAATTATTTGAGAAATAGGAAGTGCTTTATCAGCATTCTTGCAGTAACAGGCATCAAACAATTGCAAGAAAATCCACTGCGTCCATTTGTAGTAAGAAGGGTCGGATGTTCGTACCTCACGGTCCCAATCGAAACTGAAACCGATGTTATCCATCTGTCTCCTGAACGTATCAATATTCTTAACCGTTGTTTTCGCAGGATGCGTTCCTGTTTGAATAGCATACTGCTCGGCTGGCAATCCGAACGAATCGTAACCCATTGGGTGCAAAACGTTGAAACCTTTTAAACGCTTATATCGGGCGTAAATATCCGAAGCTATGTACCCAAGCGGATGACCAACATGCAATCCTGCCCCACTCGGATATGGGAACATATCCAACACATAAAATGGTGGTTTTTCAGAGGCATCTTCTGCCTTGAATGTTTTGTTATCGGCCCAAAACTTTTGCCACTTTCCCTCAATCTTCTCTGGATGATACTGCATGCTTCTGTTTTTCGAGCCGCGAAGGTAAGATTCAGAGAACAGTTATGGGTGAGGCGTGAAATCGAGTTCGAAAGCTAAATCGGAGTGCCGCGTTAGGGATGGAAGCGGCATCCTTTTACTACAAACCCTTATCTGCCCGAGGCAGAGAAGGGTTTGTAAAAGATATAGCGGACAGCCCGACCACCACCGCTCTAAAGCGTGGTGGGAACGCCCAACTGAAGGAATTATACTTTCCCTAGTTTCTTTCTTTCGTGCTCTTTCAAGAACGTTTTTCTAAGACGGATGGATTGTGGCGTTACCTCCACGTACTCATCTGCCTGAATGTACTCTAGAGCTTCTTCGAGTGAGAAGTTGAGGGCCGGAGCAATTCTGATTTTATCATCTGTTCCAGAAGAACGAACGTTACTTTGCTTTTTGGTCTTGGTAAGGTTAACAATCATATCACCAGCACGGGTGTTTTCACCAACCACTTGACCTTCGTAAATAGCAACATTTGGATTGACAAAGAATTTACCTCGGTCTTGCAAGTTGCTCAACGTATAAGGAATGGCATCGCCTGCCGCCATGGAGATAAGCGAACCGTTCTGACGGCCTGGAATAACTCCTTTGTATGGTTCGTATGCCTTAAATCGGTGGCTCATGATGGCTTCGCCAGCCGTTGCAGTAAGCAACTGGTTTCTAAGTCCGATAATTCCACGCGATGGAATAGTGAATTCGAGCAACATCCGGTCTCCTTTCGGGCCCATGTTCACGATTTCTCCTTTTCGAGCGGTTACCATTTCCACAGCCTTTCCGTGCACTTCTTCCGGAAGGTCGATGGTCAAATCTTCAACTGGCTCGCATTTTACACCATCAATTTCTTTGATGATTACCTGCGGCTGACCAATCTGAAGTTCATAACCTTCTCTACGCATGGTTTCAATAAGTACAGACAAGTGCAATACACCACGTCCGAAAACTTGGAAACTATCGGCAAGATCTGTGCTTTCCATTCGTAGAGCAAGATTTTTCTCTAGCTCTTTTTCTAAACGTTCACGCACATGACGAGACGTTACAAACTTTCCTTCTTTACCAAAGAAAGGTGAATCGTTGATGGTAAAAAGCATGCTCATGGTCGGCTCATCAATACTGATAGGCTTCATGGCTTCTGGAAATTCAGCATCGCAGATTGTATCTCCAATTTCGAACCCTTCTAGTCCAACAAGAGCGCAAATTTCTCCAGCTGGAATTTCTTCTACCTTGATTCTACCCATTCCTTCGAACAGATAAAGCTCCTTTAATTTTCCTCTTGTTGTAGAACCATCACGCTTAATCATAACAATCGCTTGTCCTGTCTTAAGTGTTCCTCGGAACAAACGTCCAATAGCAATTCGGCCTGTGTAAGGCGAGTGGTCCATTGATGTAATCTGCATTTGAGTAGGTCCTTCGCCCACTTTTGGCGATGGAATGTGCTCAATTACTTGCTCCATCAAATAATCGATGTTGCCGGTTGGTTTGGTTGCATCTTCTCCCATCCAACCTTGCTTGGCCGAACCGAAAACGGTAGGAAAATCAAGCTGATCTTCGGTTGCGCCAAGGTTGAACATCAAATCAAACACAGCTTCTTGAGCGATGTCTGGTGTACAATTTGGCTTATCAACTTTATTCACGACTACAATTGGCTTCAAACCCAATTCGATTGCTTTCTGCAATACGAAACGTGTTTGCGGCATTGGCCCTTCAAAAGCATCCACCAATAGCAAAACGCCATCGGCCATGTTCAAAACACGCTCAACTTCACCTCCAAAGTCACTGTGTCCCGGTGTGTCGATGATGTTAATCTTCGTATCTTTCCACGTAACGGAAACATTTTTAGATGTAATCGTAATCCCACGCTCACGCTCTAGGTCGTTGCTGTCCATTACCAGTTCGCCCATTACCTCGTGGTCTTTAAAAACCTTAGCGGCCTCTAGAATTCTATCAACCAACGAAGTTTTTCCGTGGTCAACGTGGGCAATAATGGCAATATTTCGTATTTGTGTCATAACCTTAATTTCAGCGCGCAAAAGTACGGTTAAGTTTGTGGTGCAAAATTCAATATTCGACTAATGCGAAATCCGTCCTCAATTCAGCGTGGTTTGTTCGTAGGATCCATTGGATTTCTACTGGTTAGCGTGCTTTTTACTGTCACTGGAATTCCTGCTGCACAAGTGTTTTCATGCGTTGGAGGACTTGTTGCTCTTGGTTTTTATGCTCTTTTCTCAAAATCAAGTATTCAAAAAAGGAAATCTGATTATGCTAGACACGCAACTTTTGTGGCGTTGGTAACTGCCATCGTTCTCAAATCATTTGAAATAGGTGCTGGTTCGTACTTGTTTCTGGTGGCATTCATCGCTTTTCTAGTATGGTTTGCTTGGTCGGTATTAGAGCAATTACCACCTTCGGAAGAGTAAGATTATCCTCATCTTTGCGGCATGAGCCAAGGCAAACTCATCATTTTCTCAGCCCCAAGCGGATCGGGCAAAACAACGTTGGTGCATCACCTGCTTTCAAAACCTGAGCTAAAACTGGCTTTCTCGGTTTCGGCAACAAGCCGAGAAAAACGTCCAAACGAAATACATGGCAAGGATTACTATTTCTTAACTCCTGATGAGTTTAGGACCAGAATTGACAAGAATGAATTCCTAGAATGGGAAGAGGTTTATGAGAATCAGTTCTATGGCACGCTTCGTTCAGAAATTAACCGCATTCATTCAGAAGGGAAAACCGTGGTTTTCGATGTAGATGTTGTGGGTGGTGTAAACATCAAGAAACAGTTTGGTGATGATGCCTTGGCTGTTTTTGTACAGCCACCTTCTATTGAAGAGCTCGAAAGAAGACTAAAAAGTCGATCAACCGAAAGTGAAGAAAGCCTTGCGAAACGAGTTGGAAAAGCGGCAGAAGAATTGAATTTTTCGAATCAATTTGATGTCGTTCTCGTGAATGACAATTTGGAGATTGCCAAGAAAGAAGGTGAGAAACTCGTGTCTGATTTCACCGCATGAAAAAGATCGGCCTTTTCTTCGGTTCGTTCAACCCGATTCATATCGGACATATGATTATTGCAGACCATATTGCCATCAATACAGATTTGAAGGAAATCTGGTTTGTGGTTTCCCCACACAACCCACTAAAAAAGAAGAAAAGTTTACTGGACAGTCGCCATCGTTTGGCGCTGGTTACCCGAGCCACTGAAAACGACTCTCGGTTTAAAGCATCAGATATTGAGTTTCAACTGGAACAGCCATCATATACATCTGTAACATTAGCGTACTTAAAGGAAAAGCATCCAAACGTTGAATTTTCGTTAATAATGGGTGGTGATAATCTTGCATCGCTAACCAAATGGAAGAACTACGAATCTATCCTTGAAAATTATCCAATTGTGGTTTATTCAAGACCGGAATGCGACATTTCAGAGTTGCCGTTTGAGGGAAACATCACAGTCCTTGATGCACCGCAGATGAATATTTCATCAAGCCATATTCGCAATCAAATTTTTGGCGGAGATTCAGTCAAATATCTGATGCCTCGTGAAGCTTGGGAATATCTAGATGAAATGAACTTCTATAAATAGGCGAGATAATACTACATTTAAATTCATCTATGGAAGCTATCAACATTCTTCAATGGGGATTCCCAGTTTTATCTATTGCCATTCTATTGGTGGCTTGGTGGTTGCTGAACGGACGCCTGAAAAGACAGCGCTTGGATGACCAACTGGAGCTAGGCAAGATGGAGGCCCAGCGTCTCAAAGAACTTGATCTTGTAAAGTCAGACTTCTTCTCCAACGTTACGCATGAATTCCGAACACCGTTAACGCTTATTCTCGGTCACTTAGAACAAGTGATTCCTACAGTTGCAGACCAACAAGCTAAAAAAGAGCTGATTGTTGTGAAACGCAACGCCAAGATTCTAGAAAAGCTCATCAACCAGCTGCTTGACATTGCCAAGATTGAGGCTAATAAAATGGACATTGACTTGCGCAGAGGCAATATTGTTCCGTTTGTAAGTGAGATTCAGAAATCCTTCGTTTCGCTGTCACTAAGAAAAGGAGTCGCTCTTAAGTTTCATGCTGATGAAGAATCCATTAACATGGATTTTGACCCCGATAAGATTGAGTTGATTTTCTTCAATCTGTTATCGAATGCGTTCAAATTCACAGATAATGGCGAGGTAAACCTGAGGATTGGGCTAGCTCAAAAGGACGGAAAGGATTGCTGCAAACTGGTTGTTCAGGATACTGGAATTGGAATTATTGAAGAGCAGATTGATAAAGTTTTTGACCGTTTTTATCAGTCTGAGAATTCGCGATGGAGAAAAAATAAGGGAACTGGAATTGGACTGGCTTTGGTAAAAGATTTGGTTGACCTCCACCAAGGACACATAGATTTGAAAAGTATTTCTGGAGTAGGAACAGAGATTACCATTCTACTCCCTCTGGAACAGGAGATTTCAGACACCCAATCGGAAATGGAAATTCCTGCGTTGGACCCAATTGATCCAGACCTAGAAGTTACAGTTGATTTTGAACCGCAAACTCAAGTGTTGAGCGAAGAAGAAATCAGCGCTCAGAACATCGTACTCGTCATTGAAGACAATGACGACATCCGCAACTTCCTTCGACTTACCCTCGAGCCAAGATACCGTGTGTTTGAAGCGATAGATGGAGAAACTGGAATTGCGAAAGCCACCGAAATTATTCCTGACATCATTATCTGTGACATTATGATGCCCGGCAAGGACGGTTTTGAAGTGACGAAATCGTTGAAGAAGCAGGAGAAAACGAGCCATGTTCCAATCGTTTTACTTACAGCAAAGGCTGGGGTTGAAAACAGAATAACGGGATTAGAAACAGGAGCCGATGCGTATATCCCAAAACCTTTTAGCTCCGAGGAGTTACATGCTAGAATTACAAACCTCATTGAAGGTCGCAAAAAGCTGAAAGAAAAATTTTCGCGTGCGCTTACCATTAAACCAGAGGTTGCGATTGAGCCATCAATGGAGCAAAAATTCTTGATGCGCGTAAAAGGTGTTGTTGATCAGTTTCTTGGAGACGAAAATTTCAGCGTAGAGCAATTGAGTAAGGAAGTAGGTATGAGTCGCGCACAACTTCACCGGAAACTAATTGCACTAACTGGAGTAAGCGCCAGCCGTTTTGTGCGGAACTATCGTTTAGAACATGCACATCAGTTGCTTCAGAATAAAGTTGGCACAGTTTCTGAAATTGCATACCGTGTAGGATACAGCAGCCCTGCTTATTTCACTAAGTGTTTTACCGAGGATTATGGCATTTCGCCAAGTCAGGTAAAAAAGGAGATTTGACCTATGCGACAAACTTCCGCTTCGGACCCAACGTAATTCAATGGTTTTGGCTAAACATCAAGACTTTCACTTTTGTCGAGCCAGAAAAAACCTTGTTGCAGTTCTCGACACTTAAAAAACAATCTGCTTCTTATTGAAGTTTTAACCAGCCAGACAGAGTACATACGAAAACCAAAACTTATCATTAGTATTGTATTCTACAGTACACACCACACATCAATTCATTCTTGGGTTCAGACTAATATAATGAGCCATGTTACTTCGATACGATTAAAACAACTAGCGATAACGTTAGGTTTACTTATAACAATCGAAATTATTTGTGTTTTACTCACGACTCCAGAAGATAGGGTATTTACACCTTTACTGAATTTGGACATTGTGTCTAATCCAGATCAAAGTGTTTCTTACGAAGAAACTGACTACCTTTTGGGGTGGAAGTATAGTAGAAAACAACGAAATAACTCAAAGTACCCTTCGAAATTTGATTCATTTTACCTTACAAATAGCATTCCATGCCGAGACACCCTTAACATCCTGATTACGGGCGGGTCCACTTCTGACTTAATATTAGACTCAAACATTTGCTGGCCTGTGTTTTTGCAGGAAAAACTTCAGCAAGAAGGCTATTGTACTAATGTAATAGTAGCCGCTATTGGAGGATACCATTCTGGACAGGAATTTTTAAAACTTATTAGAAGCGTTAATTTAATTAAACCAGATATACACATTTCATATTCAGGAGCAAATGAACTATTGGGCAACATGTACTCAATAACAGCCACAGACGATCTTCTTAGAGTAAAGCATAATACACAATCATTTGTTTTACCATATACCTATCATAACATATCGGAAGTTTTTTATACCACTAAAGACTTGATTGGTATTTATACAAGTGAGTATAAAACAGAGGCTCCTCAATTTTGGAAACAAAACATGAACTTTATGGAGGCTATTTCAAACCAATTGGATTATTCTTTTGTAGGAATTCTTCAACCAGTTTTGGGTATTGGTGCTCACGAATATGATTTAAATAGTGTACTGGAAAAACGTCAATTTGCTGAACATCATGGTAAAAAATTGCAACATGCACTTGAAAGTTATCACCTATTTTACCCTGAGGCAATTCAAATTTGCGAGGCCCATGCGTTTATTCATGACTTTACAAATGTTTTTGCAAATGAACCTGAAACTCCATTTTTTGATGACTGTCACATAACAACGGAGTACAACAAAATATTAGCGGATAAAGTATATGACTTACTGATTACCGAAAAACTGCTGGCTATAAAAACGCCATCTGCAAAGGCAGACGAGCGTTTTTTCTCAAAATGAAGGTTTAATATTAAGAACCGGCTTCACGCTCATCACTTGCATTGGCTCTTCCGTCTCCTGTCTTAATTCTCTTTCTTAGTCTCAAAAACCTTGTGTCCCAATGGTTAATACTTGAAATGCCATATATCCATCGGCACCATTTTTGACACGGAATATATCTTTGCTTCCACCACTTTCTTGTGCAAACACATTTGGGATAATCAATACATGAGAAATGTCAATTTCAGCTTCGACTGCATCACCACAACCATATTAATTACTTGCGACCAATATGATTGCACTAACAGGTGTGAGTGCAAGCCGTTTTGTGCGGAACTATCGTTTAGAACATGCACATCAATTGCTTCAGAATAAAGTTGGCACAGTTTCTGAAATTGCATACCGAGTGGGATACAGCAGTCCTGCCTATTTCACTAAGTGTTTTACCGAAGATTACGGCATCTCGCCAAGTCAGGTAAAAAAGGAAGTTTGACCTGTGCGACAAATGTCGCATTTGACGTCTTGCAACAAATTTCCGCTTATAGCACAACATAATCTTATGGTTTTAGGCTAAACGACACGTCTATCACTTTTGTCGCACCATAAAATGAAACGCTTGTTGTAGCTCTCGACACCTGAAAGCAATTCGTTCATCCGCTTCTTGTTGACATTTGAATCAGTCAATCACCAAAAGAAGATGGCCATGAAAAAGCAACCGAAATACAACGAACAAGATGAGTCAACGATGCCCTTCGTGGGTCCAGACAAACTGTCTCGCGTACTACTAATAGGCGCCATAGTTGTCTATTCACTTGCACTCGTGCTTCTTGCCAACTTAGCCCTAGCGGTTGAGTCGAAGGAAACGCATGGCGCTCTCATAAAGATTAATAATCGGTTAGATGGAGATGCTTTTGCAGGTACCCGTGCAACGGTAAAATCGGTGCATGGAAATGTATTGTCCATCAACATAAGCAGTACCAATTACGTAAAACTGAATGCAGTTGAGGGTGTTTGTTCAGCACAACTAGACAATCTCGGTAAATCGAAATCAACAATTGCTGCTTCGTCATACATAGCAAGGTTTGCTGGAGCGGATGTTGTGGTCGGAATCTTAGATAATTCTGGCATACTAACTGCGGATGGAATAGCACAGATGATGAAGGTTGAATCAGAAGCAAACGTTGGTTTCATATCCTATCTCTCAGACGACCCCAGTTCCACAGTTATCATGCGCAACTTAAAAGGTGGCGAGAGCAATTTAGTACAGGCCTTGGCTTATATGCAGGAATATGCGCAGACGGTGAACAAACCATTGGTAATTGAAATGGTAGTTGGTGGAAAAGAAATGGAGAACCAGTTGTTCGTTCAAGTGTGTCAGAAAGTGGCGGAATCGGGTGTTCAGTTTCTTGGAGAGTCTGAAGCTGTCTACGGGAATGTCACTTCAAAAGGACCGGTTCAGTTGGCCTTCAGCATGTTCAATGCAAAAACAGGTCAGATTACCGACCAATCTGACTTCTGGGCAATCTCCGAAGTGAAGGAACAGCAAATTATGCTTCTTGGCTCTGATAACAACACCTGCGGCATCTTCTTTCAGGCGGAAAGCGCATTTGAAAAAGTGTTCATGTCCAATTCTTCAGATGATATTGTTGTAGTGACGGCATTAACCGCAAATGGCGAAGTGAGCTATTATCACGTTATTAATAAAGAAACGGCTCTTATTCCGCGCGAGTTGATGAACGGAGTGCCTGTATTAGAAGATGGTCTTGCTGGCGTCTATCCATATTACAGTAAGCGCGCCATGTCTACAGAAGGAGCTGCTAAAAATCAGTTTGTGGTACTCAGCACAGAGAATCAAAATGTTGTTTTGAGTGCAAAAAGCGAAATGGCGCTAACGGTTGGCTCGCCTTCGTCTGGCACACTTGCTATGTCTTTAAGCAATTTGGATGAGCAAGTTAAAATCCAAATCAGGAATAAGAACGGTGAAACCGTTTATAAGAACCACCCAGATTCAGAAACACAAAGCATTCAAGCGAAAATTGATCTTTCTGAAGGCGCAGAAGGGTTATATTTCCTAGACCTAATGTCTCCTGAATTTCATCAGAGTTTCGCGCTAATGATGAATTAAAAAATAATCAGAGCCCCGACCTGCTATGGTCAGGGCTCTTTTAACAAAACCTTCTATTTCTTAATAACCGAATATTCTAGCCGATGAAAATCAACTGGATTGTGGTTACCGAAAGGACAGTTTTCCTTGTAGGGTTTGCCGTCTCCTTTTATCAAGAAGTCGCTTGCGTTATTAAGTTCATCGGGAGAATGATAGATAATTGCTTCTCCGAAATTATCGTCCTCACAACCCGCATATCCCATTGGAGTTGGATCGAGCATTTTGTCGTTTATCCTGTTTTTAAGTTCGGTAGTACACTCAGAATACTGTTCAACAATGTGACCCATAATTTTCTCTGCCCCATCAGCTTCCCATCCACCAGTGTAAACCCTAAACTTCCGATCTTCAGGAACATGCACCGTGAATGAATTACTGATTTTCCATTTACGTCTATACGTTTTTCCAATACCGTTTTTCAGAACGTTCTTTCTGTCGGTAGCAAATTCATTGAAAAAGATGTACTGCCCGCCAACTTCCATAAATACACGAAGCTCTGCTCTCCCCAAAACGGGCTCAGAAAGTCGCCTCACTTTAAAAGACTTAAACAACACCTCATATGTGTGAATCTTATAATCGTTCGGCACACCATTTCCTTCATCCCAGTACAGAAAAAGCGTTTGCGCCAGCGTGAGTGTATCAGCAGCGTTTATGGCTTTCCAAGGGAAGGAAATTGAAGCAAATGCGGAATCGCCTTTGAATAACGGCTCCACCGTAACCTCGCCAGAGTATGTGTTGCCTTTTTGGGTTATGAGTTTGTACTTGAGTTGTGCATCAACTGAAGGTTTCGGAAGTGTATGCAACACCTTCAGGTTATAGTCTTTAGAACTCATTTTTACGGGGTACGCCCAGCTATTTGTGTCGCGGTTGTTGTAAAACGCACTTCCGTCTCCATTAGCGTACATATCAACTCTCGTAGCAAAAACACTATCACCAGTGGCTGATTTGATTTTGTCTGGAAGATTTCTTCGCGTTGCCATAAACCGCATTGGATGGATTTCCGTTTTTGCTGGCGGATGACCTCGGTCCCAAATCCACAGCCCTTCAACATGAACCCAATCGCCAGCAGTAGGCCAGTTCCAAATAACATCATACCGTTCGTGACCAGCAGTAGCAAAACCTGCCGTGCCCCCCGTTTCGCAAACCTCGGTGTATTTGTTGCCTTTGTTACCAGCCGCCAAGCCGCTTTCCCATTCGCAATGCACCCAATCTCGCACCACAGTATCGCGGACTTCCTTTCCGTCTTTATCCTTCGTTAACTTGATATGACGCGCAAGCAGGTTACGGTAATCTCTATCTGGAAAGATGTTGAAAGAGAAATCGTGCGTGTAGTGATAAAGAGGGAGGTCCTCAAAACTCACATGCGGGACACCAAACTTATAACCCTCGTGTCCAGGAATAGGCATTATCTGTCCTTCAAGAACAGAGACTGCATCATGGTCTATTACGGGGCGCCATGATGGGAGAATGAGCCGAAGGTCAACTATGTTTCTGAACATATACACCTTCATGGTATCCCAACACGGATACATTCCTTCTTCGGCCTCAGATGAAAAACGCAATGAATCGGGATACCAAAATGCTTCTTGCGCAGTTGATACGATAGGTGCTAAAGCAATTAGAACGGCAAAAACAAACTTCATTAATTAACCCATTTTTCAGTTAGTTTTTCAAGAATTTGAACCGCGTTTGTCGCTGCTCCTTTTCTCAAATTATCAGCCACAATCCAGAGATTAAATGTGTTTTCTGCGCTTTCATCTTTCCGAATTCTGCCTACAAAAACATCGTCTTTCTTGTGAGCCAATAACGGCATTGGATAAAGATTTGATTCCAAATCATCTTGAAGAACAACTCCTTCTGCTTTAGAGAGAAGCCAGCGAATATCTTCCACCGTGGCGGCCTTTTCAAAACTCACATTCACCGATTCTGAATGTCCTCCGTCTACAGGTACTCTTACTGCTGTTGCGGTGATTTTCAAATCAGGAACTCCCAGAATTTTTCGGGTTTCATGCACCAATTTCATTTCTTCTTTGGTGTATCCATTGTCTAAAAACACATTGCAATGCGGAATGCAATTACGGTGAATGGGATAATTATACGCTGGTGCACTTGCTGTTTTGCCGTTTTCTTCTTCCTCCAATTGGAGCATGGCAGCTTTTCCGGTTCCACTTACAGATTGATAGGTGCTTATCACAACTCGTTTTAGCTTAAATGCATCATGAAGCGGTTTTAGTGCTACCACCAACTGAATGGTAGAACAGTTCGGATTAGCAATAATCCTAGAACCTCCTTCTGCTGATTCCAAGTTTACTTCAGGAACAACCAACGGGACGTTTTCATCCATTCTCCATGCTGAAGAATTGTCGATAACCGTTGTTCCAACCTCCGCAAATTTTGGAGCCCATTCTAGGGATGTACTTCCTCCGGCTGAAAAAAGTGCAAAATCTGGTTTTAAAGAGATGGCTTTTTCCATTCCAATTACCCGAATCTCATGATCTTTAAAACGAATTGTTTTGCCCACCGAAGATTCGGATGCCACAGCATACAATTCGGTGATTTTAAAGTTTCTTTCTTCTAAAACGGTTAGCATTTCTCGGCCAACCAGACCAGTTGCTCCAATAATGGCAATTCTCATGATTATATAACGAATGGTTAAACTCTGACGGGGTTCAAAAGTACTATATTTACCTCCCTTGTCTTCGAAGAAACACCTACTGTATGCCAAGTCGTTTTTACCGTTTTTTAGCTTGTATTATTATGCTAATTCCAGCATTTGGAATGGCTCAGGTGATTGATGACTTTTCTGACCTTGATTTCACGAGCAATCCAACATGGTCTGGAACTCCAGCTGATTTCATTATAAACGCAGATAGTGCGTTACAGCTTGAAAACACTTCGCCTAGTGGAGGAGACACTTCTTTTCTGTCCACTCAGTTTGCACAACAAGCTTTAAGCGAAAAGGAGTGGCAATTCTGGATAAAACAAAGCTTTTCAGGTTCGGCAAATAATTTTGGGCAGGTGTGGTTGGTTGGAAATGAGACCAACCCAACCACTGTATCTTCCCAAGGGTATTTCATACAATTTGGCGAAGCAGGAAGTAACGATGCCATCGAGCTTTTTTATTCGAGTGGCGGGAGCATAACTTCTGTTTGCCGAGGTGCAGACGCACTTGTAGCTGGTAGTTTTGAACTGCGATTGAGGGTTAGACGAGATGCCGCTGGTCTTTGGTCTATTGATATTGATGAAGCAGGTGGATATGATTTTGTGCCTCATACTTCTGGAACTAACGCCACTTTAACTACAACAGACCACATCAGTGTTCTCTGTAAATACACTTCGAGTAACGCAGATAATTTTTTCTACGATGATTTCTACTTTGGGGATTACATTTTGGATGTAACCGCGCCAGAAGTCTCTTCTGTTACTGCAGTATCAATAAATGAAGTTGACGTGTTGTTTAACGAGCCCGTGGAGCAAACAACAGCAGAAGCTTTGACAAATTACAACGCTGATGGTGGGCTGGGCTTACCTTCTAGCGCAAGCTTGGATGGTGCAAACCCTAGCTTGGTGCATCTTACATTCGGCTCAGCACTTACGAACGGAACCTTGTACAACCTCACCGTTTCTAATGTGGAAGACCCATCAGGAAATGTGATGGCAAGTACCGTTGAGCAATTTATATATGTGGTAACCACGGCAGCCAACTTCCGTGATGTGGTCATTAACGAATTCATGTGTGACCCAACCCCATTTGTTGGTTTGGCTGATGCTGAATTTGTTGAAGTGTTCAACACAAGCAACAACTACATTGACCTCACAGATTGGAAATTAGGCGATGCATCTGGTTTCGGAACTATTGGTTCACACATTATAGGCCCTCAGGAATATGCGGTACTAATTGCAACGGGCTCCGCGGCTGATTTTGCATTTTATCCAAACGTAGTGTTGGTCTCATCTTTTCCTTCCCTTAATAATAGTGGCGATGACATCGTCCTTCAAGACACCAGCGAAACGGTTATTGATGAAATCAGTTATGACCCTTCTTGGTATCAGGATGAAAACAAGGAAAGTGGCGGCTATAGTATTGAACAGATAAACCCATTTGCTTCTTGTACAAATGCAAGTAATTGGATTGGCTCTTCTCACCCACTTGGGGGAACGCCTTCGGCAGAAAACTCAGAATTTAACTCTGCTCCAGACATTATCGGACCAGAACTTATTGGCGTTACCATTATTGATGCGCAAGCGATAGAATTACGATTGAATGAAACGCTAAATACGGGTGCCGTCAGCGCAGCAAATGTTTTGCTTAATCCAGCAGTTGGTGTGGCTAACGCTACGTCATCTTCAAACAATACCATTCTTGTAACGTTAGCAACAGCTGTTGATTCTGGCGTGGTTTACACCGTAAATGTGATAGGAATATCAGATTGCGAAGGAAATCTTCAAGGTTCAGATTCAACCGAAACATTCATTTTACCATTTCTGGCAGATTCGGGAGATTTCGTCATAAACGAAGTGCTTTTTAATCCATTTACCGGTGGTGTGGATTACGTGGAGCTTGTAAACAATTCTGATAGACCGTTGAATCTGAAAGGTTGGATGCTGGCAAATTATGATGAGGAAGACGGCATCAGCAATCAAAAAACCATTATAACCCAGAACTACGCGGTTGAGGCCGGTGGCTATGTTCTAATTACCGAAGACACTACCGATGTCATGATGAACTACATTCAGCATGGCGTCAATAATTTTATTGAAGCCGATTTGCCATCGTACAACAATGATTCTGGAACGGTTTACTTGTTGAATGTAGATTCAATTGTTAGCGAATCCTTCTCTTATGATGAAGACTTGCATTTTCCGCTATTAAGCTCAGTTGATGGTGTTTCTCTAGAAAGATTGGACGTGAATAGGCCTGTGAATGATTTAGGTAACTGGCATTCTGCGGCTCAGGCGGTAGGTTTTGGAACACCTGGTTTACAGAACTCTCAGTTCTTCCCTAGTTCAGGTATTGAAGGAGAAGTAACAACAGAACCTGAAATATTTTCTCCTTACGATGGAGATGGAGTAAACGATTTACTCAACATCAACTACAACTTCACCGAATCTGGATTTGTAGGGTCGATACGCATTTATGACGCCAGCGGAAGACCTGTTCGTCAACTTACCACAAATGAACTACTTGGGCCATCTGGAACCGTTACATGGGATGGCACAACCGACAATGGGGAAAAAGTACGAATTGGCATGTACGTGATTTTGTTTGAAGCTTTCAATACAAGCGGAAAGTCAAACACGTACAAATTGAGTACGGTACTAGGCGGAAGATTATAGAAGCTCGTTTGCCAAATTCGCAAGCTCAGAACGCTCGCCTTTTTCAAGTGTAACATGCGCACACAGCTTATTTCCCTTCACCTTTTCTATGAGGTAAGAAAGTCCGTTACTCTGGGTGTCTAAGTAAGGTGTGTCTATCTGAAAAATGTCTCCTGTAAAAATGATTTTTGTGTTTTCTCCAGCACGTGTAATAATTGTTTTCACCTCATGTGGAGTGAGGTTTTGCGCTTCATCAATAATGAAAAAGATATTGCTCAAACTTCTACCTCTTATGTAAGCAAGCGGAGTAATCATCAGCTTTTCTTGCTCCACCATCAGCTGAATTTGCTTGGCTTCTTTTCCCCTTTCAGGAAACTGACTTTGAATAAACTTTAGGTTATCCCAAAGTGGCTCCATGTAAGGGTTAATCTTACTCTTAATATCACCAGGCAAGAAACCAATGTCTCTGTTGCTTAATGGAACGATTGGTCGTGCGAGGTAAATCTGTCTAAAATCTTTTTTCTGTTCCATTGCACCTGCAAGCGCCAAGAGCGTTTTCCCTGTTCCAGCAACTCCTTGAAGCGTAACCAGTTTTATATTCGGATCGAGAATGGCGTGTAGTGCAAATACTTGTTCTGCATTTAGCGGTCTAATACCATACGCAGTTGTTTTTTCAATCCGATGCAGCATTCCTGTCTCTGGATTGCTGTGCACCAAAGCAGATTTCTTACCATTCTTAAGAATGTAATAATGATTGTTTGGCGCAGTCTCCAAACCCACCGTTTCTGGGGCGCAAGTGCCTTCTTTATACAAGTCGTTGATAACGGAAGATTCAATGCCGTCAACACTTGTTTCTCCTTTGTATAAGGTGCTTACATCCTTAATTTTCCCTGTTTCATAATCCTCGGCATTCACGTTCAACGACTTTGCCTTCAAGCGTAAATTGATGTCCTTACTAACGAGAACAACTTTGCGGTCTGGAAACTCTGTTTGAACCGTTAAAGCCGCATTCAAAATATTATGATCCGCTTTGTTTTCTCCAAAAATTCTGTTCGCGTCAACATCGGCTTTACCGCCTGTCATTACAACCTTAAACGAACCCTTCTTTGGCCCGTTTATAGGAATCCATTCCTGCAATCTTTTGGTTCCAGCCAGCACATCCAGTTCACGAATGAACTCACGTGCCGCAAAATTCTTGCTGTCGTTTCCCTTCTTAAAATTATCTAGTTCTTCCAAGACCGTAATCGGAATGGCCACATCATGCTCGTCAAATTGTGTTATAGCATTGTGGTCGTAAATGATTACGGATGTGTCTAAAACAAATATTTTTCGCTCTTCTTTCTTCTTTACCATACTGTTGGAGTTGTGTATGAAAATTAATGCTTTGAACTCCTCACCCGTAATCTTAGTTTTGTGATTGTCCCATTTTTTTCAACAAAAAAAGTGGTGCGTAAAACCTCTGAACCCCAGAACCCCAACCTATGTCATTACCTACAACCCTAGAAACAGCATTTTTTCAATGTTCAACAATTGAGGAAGCCGAAAACCTGATAAACAATTGCGTAACTCGAGAAGCGATGGTTGGATTTCACAATTCTCAAGGTATCCACATAAAATCTTCTCCAAGTGTCACTGAGTTTGTTGGTTACACGGAAGAAGATCTCATGGGACAATCAGCTTATGACTTCTTTCACCCTGATGATTTTCAGACAATTCTTAAATCTCATGCAGAAGTAACCGTAACTAAGGAAGTAAACCGAGTTGAATATCGGATGCTCAAGAAAGACGGCACTTACAAGCACGTTTCCACATTGAGTAAAACGTTGAAAGACCAAAATGAGGTGGAGTTCATACTCACGCTTACGTTTTAACTAGCAGAATTGGGCGTTGGTCGTATTTTTTTTGGTGTAAGTCGTATTTATTGGAAATGATGTTTTATATTTGAAACACAGTTCCAATTCCTGGTTTCACCCCCATCGTATGACGCTTCGGCTGATTCGGTGGGGGTATTTGTTTGTCTGAACTCGAGGCTGCCTTATTTGTTACCTTTGCTGAAACGCACAATTGAAAGCAAATGCAAGAGGTATTGACCGATATGAAAACTGAGATAGAAGAAGTACTAAACGCACTAAACATCAAACCAGTAAACCCAGCTGGTTCTACTGGTTTAGTTGATTTTAAAGGTTCAGGAAAAGAAATTGCTTCCTACTCTCCTGTTGACGGCAATTTGATTGCATCGGTTGGTTCTTGCGGAGCAGATGACTACGAAACGGTAATTGTAAAGGCTCAAGAAGGGTTTAAAGTTTGGCGTACTTGGACAGCTCCAGCACGCGGAGAGGTTGTTCGACAAATTGGAGATGCACTTAGAGAAAAGAAAGATCCATTAGGGAAACTGGTTTCCTATGAAATGGGAAAAAGTTTGCAAGAAGGTTTAGGTGAAGTGCAAGAAATGATTGACATCTGCGATTTTGCAGTTGGTCTTTCGCGTCAGCTATACGGTTTAACGATGCATTCGGAGAGACCACTTCACAGAATGTACGAGCAATATCACCCCATGGGAGTTGTTGGAATCATTTCAGCATTTAATTTCCCTGTAGCAGTGTGGAGTTGGAATACAATGCTTGCTTGGGTTTGCGGTGACACTTGTGTTTGGAAACCTTCTGAGAAAGCGCCTATTTCTGCTGTTGCTTGCCAGAATATTATCAAAGAAGTTTTTGAAAAGAATAATGTACCAGAAGGCGTTAGTGGTCTAGTTCACGGTGATTATACTGTAGGTGAAATGATGACCAACGATAAGCGTGTTCCGCTTGTGTCAGCTACTGGTTCTATCAGAATGGGGAAAAAAGTGGCTGTTGCCGTTGGTGCCAGATTAGGAAAAACACTTCTAGAATTAGGAGGAAACAATGCGGTAATCATCACCGAAAATGCTGATTTGAACATTTCGATAGTTGGCGCACTTTTCGGAGCAGTTGGAACATGCGGGCAACGTTGCACCAGCACACGAAGATTGATTATTCATGAAAGTGTATATGATGAAGTGAAGAATAGTTTGGCAAAAGCTTATGGCCAATTGCGCATTGGAAATCCGTTGGATCAAAACAATCACGTTGGGCCTTTAATTGACAAGCAAGCTGTTGAGGCATACTTGAACGCATTAGAACAAGTAAAAGCTGAAGGCGGAAATATTGTGGTTGAAGG
>Ga0209632_10001359_pt1 | contig 24657 bp, 30 predicted proteins | sample COG_10_FD_184754 | JGI IMG/M metagenome (GOLD analysis project Ga0209632, IMG submission 184754) | Pelagic Microbial community sample from North Sea - COGITO 998_met_10 (SPAdes) (version 2) | ecosystem: Environmental > Aquatic > Marine > Neritic zone/Coastal water | place: Helgoland, sampling... | reverse complement strand
AATAGCAGAAGTCAATTCGAGAGAAAAACCTTTAGCTTTATACATCTACAGCAAGAAGAATAAAAACATCAACTACCTTCTTGAGAATACCCGTGCTGGAGGAAGTTGTATCAATCATAATGCTGTGCATTTCTTCAATACGAACTTGCCCTTTGGCGGTTCAAACAATAGCGGAATTGGGAAAGGCCACGGAAAGGATGGTTTCCTTGCATTCTCAAACGCACGCGGTGTATTCAGACAGCATATTCCTAATGCGTTAGAACTGTTATTACCTCCTTACACAAACTTTTCACAGAAGCTAATTGACTTAACAATTAAGTACTTCTAGGTTGGACGAGTTGAAGTCCTATGAAAATAGATAAATCAAAAAAGGCAGGTCATTTGACCTGCCTTTTTTGATTCGTGACCCCGGAGAGGTTCGAACATACATTTTCACCTGTTCTCAACTACACCTATATTTAAGTTCAATTGAGTTGCAGAGGCTTAAAGGGTATGTCGAAAATATGGTAAATAACACCAATAAAAAGCAATATATTTGACCACCAATTTGACCACCAATGCAAAATAAGATTGTTGTAAACTTCCAGCTTCGCAATTCCAGGACACAGAAAGAAACACCTATTGAAGCTCACATAAGGGTAAATGGGAAACGCATAAAATATAAAACTGGCATAAAGGTCCTACCATCCAATTGGAATAAGAAGTCGACAAAATCAGGGCGAGAATATTTCAAACCTGGTTCTCCTAAAGCCCTTATCAAACACAAGAAACTTAGGGAGATTGAAACCGCTGCAAGAGACGTGTTCGATCTTTTCTTGCTGAACGAAAAACTTGCACCCGATCCTGAAACATTGGAGCGACTTCTGAACGTTGAACTCAAACGAGTTGAACCTCAAAAAAAACTGACCTTCTTTGAGTTCTTCGAGCAGTGTCTGGAACGAAGGGAAAAAGATATGCTGAACAATGGCTCACGAACCACAGGCAACACCACACTTACCAAGTACAAGCAAACCAGACGAGTATTGAGGGAGTTTGAAGTGTTCGATGGGAAGAGAATTACATTCAATAGTATAGATATTGACTTCTACCATCGTTGGCTTGATTGGATGTTGGACGATTTAGAGTACAAGCCCTCCAATGTGAACAAGCATATAGGAAATCTCAAAAAAGTACTGAATGATGCACTGGAAGTTGGTATCACCGATAATACCACACACACAAAGAAGCAATTCAGAAAAATCAGTGAGGAACCAGCGTTTGCTATCGCACTCAGTAATGAAGAAATAGATGAGGTATTCCAACTTGACCTTTCCCACTCACCAAGATTAGAAAGAGTCAGAGATTGTTTCGTTATAGAGTGCTGTACTGGTCTTCGGTATGGTGATGTATCTGAGCTTAACCATAAACATATTATCAGGAAAAGAGAGAAAACATACATACAGATTCGCACACAGAAAACTGCAAAACCTGTAACTCTTCCAGTTATTGATGAACGCTTGAAGTATCTACTTGACAAATACCGTGACTCTGATAGAGGATTTCCGAAGCCATATACTAATCAAGAAATGAACCGAGAACTCAAGAAAATCGGTCAGAGGTGTGAACAGTTACAAAAAGTGGAATATTACACGGAACAGAAAGGAAGGCAGAGAATAGATATGGAGAAGATGAGATGGGAACTACTTACCACTCATACAGGACGCAGATCGTTCGCAACTATACTTTACAATAAAGGACTACCGCCTCAGTATATAATGCTCCTCACAGCCCACACGACAGAAGCATCCTTCTTCAAATATGTGCGTATTACCCCTACTGATTTTGTAGAGGCTTTTGAAAAAGTGATGATGAGATAATATCATGACAATTGTATGGCAACCACCCATTGTTAGGTTGAAATAGTCACCTTTCAACAGTTATCAACACCGCACTATATCTTCTTGTATTTATCTATCTTCGTTTTTGTCATTTAAAAGACATTTAACTAAAATCATAAAAGGATGAATAAACTTGACATTAAGGGAAGAGTATTGATGACACCAAGAATGCTGAGTGCAGCAATGGGGGTGTGTAGACAGACATTGAGAAACTGGGAGAAGCAGGGCGTTCTTGTCCCTAATCGTGTGTTCGGTAAGGTCTACTACTGGGAGGATGAAATTGCAGAAGAGCTTGAAAGACTCAACGCAAACAAGCATAAGACCTATCACAGTTAAGGCCTGCCTCTCCCCTGCACACTCCGTGCATTAACAACTAAATCTTATTCACTTAAAAATTGATTCCAGAAATGGGAAAGAGAATCCTATTGCCTAAAAATTTAGACCTCCACCAGCTTTTGGAGGAGAATCCGCCTACATACAGTTTTCGTCAGGATCACTTTGCATACATCATCTATCTCATCCTTCACCTATCTGGCAGACAGAAAGAGCAGAAGGTGGTTGACGGATGGACCGCACTTAGCATCACAGCTCTCAAAGATCAGGGAATAGCCCAAGCATCCAAGATTCTAACACATCTTGAAGAAGAGCTTGGCGTAATTGAATGCGATCATAAATACAAGCCAGGCGAGAAATGTATGTGGTACCGGCTTGCTCCCCCATACAGAGAGATAGGTTTTCAGGAGTACACCATCACCCAGTCAGCATTTATCAAACGACTGAAGAAGAATGAGCTTGAACACAAACAGACAGCAAAGCAGCACAGACACCTCACTAAACACTTCAATGAGAACCTGACCATAGATGCTGATGCTGCCATACATACCATAAACGCCCAGTATGAGGAGCAGATAGCCCTACCACCAGAAGAGCGAAAGAAGAATAAGAAGAACAAGCCTAAAGACCCCTACACAGTCTATACATCTGCATACACCGCTATACACAAGTTCTCAGAGCAAAGCTTTAGTTACAGCGTAAGTGATAGTAATAAGAGACTGAATACAAACCTTACCAGCATACCTAAGATTGTAAGACCACACATAACCTATTCAGGTGAGCCACTTGCCAACTTAGACATCAGCAACTCACAACCATTTCTGTCATTGGTATTGCTGCAACCTTGGTTCTACGAAACCAATACCTCAAATCAAAAAGAAGGAAAAATAAACTTCTCTTGTATTTCCCCTCAGGTAAGACAGGCTATTCCTATGTTATCACACACCTCCCATAATGCTACTTCTCCCCTTATGTTGCTTAAAACCTCAGAACTTACTGATAATGAGGTAGTTATGAACTACAAGCATCTTGTGTGTTCAGGCAAGTTATATGACCACATTTTGCAGGAAATGAACAATCCTACCATGACCAGAGATGATGTGAAGAGAGACTTTCTGAGGGCTATGTACTCAGACAATAGGTTCACTCAGTGTCCTGTAAAGCGGATGTTCAGGGAGTTGTTTCCTGAGGTTTATCAACTGTTTGCTCTTTACAAGCGAAAGAACAAGAAGGCATTTCCTATTGCATTACAGCAGATTGAGGCAACATTAATTCTTGACAGAGTAAGTAAACGTATTGCAAGAGAGTTTCCTGGCTTACCCATTTATACCATACATGATTCCGTTGTTACCCTAATGGCTTACAGAAAGCGCATTCAACAGATAATGGAAGAAGAAATAGAAACGGCTATTGGGTTTAAGCCGAGTTTTGGGGAGGAGTGGCTGTAAGAATGAAATAACCGCTAAATCCGAAAATGTTTCTGCTAAATATTTGTCTATTCAAAACGACTGTACCTAATGACATAAAAGTTGTAAACCGTCCAAGACATACCATTAAGCATTACCTCATCCTTACCAAGATTCTTGATGTCAACTTCGTCTCCGTACTTTAACCGAGCCTCTTTTAATAGGTAATCGTAAGATTCTTTTGTCGGGTCAAGATTGGTCTGAAACGTGATTCTCATTGGCGCTATGACCTCATACACATTAGCAATGCCAGCCTCTGCGTTATTGTAAATCATTGTTCCTTTACAGCTTACCAAAAATACACAGGCAGCTAAGAAGGCAGAACACAGAATCTTCATTTCTCTTGTTTTTCTTATTTGTTGGGGAAATTAGTTAGAATATCCAAACCATTCATCGAATGAATTTCTAACTAAAGAAATCAAAACGGTTGTAATTACGTCATTATAAAAGCCTACCAATCGTCCAGTTTACCATCTTCCGATTGCTGCTCAAGCATTGATGTATTTAAACCATTTAATTTCGCCTTTATATAGGTGTCCATTGTGTTAGTTGCACGAATAATAAATTGCCTATCTACCGAAATAGGACCTTTAGGTGGGTAACAATCTTCCAAAGTCAACATTTTCCAATCCCCAGGACTTGAAAAAGTAAACGGACTGTACCAGTGAAACGTTAGTTGACTCCATTCTACCTTGTACCGACCATCTTTGCACACTAACTCCAAATGAAACTTAACATAGCCATCTAACTCATTAGTCTGTATTCTTCCGTGTATCGATATGAAGTTTTCTTCGGGTTTTTCAACTTTTTTCGTGAGGGCTGAAGAAGCATAGTTCGTCACTACCCATCTTCTCAATCTGCCGAAAAGTTGCTTGGCATGAACCCCTTCTACCGTGATAACTTGCTGATACTGTATTTTCTGTGTTTCAATATTTATAGGCAGCTTATTCTGTACTAAGCCTTTCCACTGCGTACCAATCTTATAATTGTCAACATATTTGAACAAGGCTTTTCCGTTTGTAGCAGATCCTTCTGTTTTATAGATAATGTATCCGTTTTCACCTCCTTCGTTAACCACGTCAATAATCTTACCCATCATAGTGTCCCCCGCTATAGAAACAATCATATCCTGCCCAAACCCAACCATTGAGCAAAGCATTAGAACCGATACTATTAAGTAAGCTTTCATTTGATTTTTATTAGTCTACAAACTAACAAAAACACCGCCAAACAATCACCAACTCCCCCACCCACCTTTTTACGACCACAGCCTCAGAGTGCTTATATATATGCGCAGAACTATATGGGTAAGGTTATATGTGTAGAAGGGGATTTATTAGGCAGGAATGTTGTCTCCCTACAACGTAAGGAAGTAAACCAATGTTGGCACAAACAGCACCATGCAGGTAACATCAAGCCACTTATGGCTTTGTTCCTGACCATGCCAGTACGCAAACAGAATAAGTGGAATCTGAAAAGGCATTCGTATGAGTGCATCCTGTGGTGTTGCACCCAATGCTTCTTGAGCGACTTCTGAGGTGTAGAGATAAATGTTCGCAGGAAACACCGCTAATAGTAGCGCAATGAGTGCCATAGCCGCATATTTTCTTGTGGGTTTAATTACCAGCAGTACTGCCAATAGCACTTCAAAAAAGCCACTTACGTACACCAACTCTCTATGCCATGGCAGGTAGCTTGGCATAATGGAAAGAAAGAAATCTACATCTGTAAAGTGCTTTACCCCTACAGAGAGGTAAAGAAGCGCCATAATGTAAATGGTGGCTAATTTGATTCTAACGACTGTTGTGTCTGACAATTGTTGGTGGTCTTATTGGTCAGGAATGTTGTCCTTGAAGGTCTGAGAGAATGCAGATGCTAACAATCCTGTAGGTATTGCAACTATTCCCATTCCAATGAAAACAACAACAGTTGAAAACAGTTTACCTCCAGCTGTTATCGGATACATATCTCCATAGCCAACGGTTGTCAATGTGGTAACAGCCCACCACATACAATGAAATACCGATGTGAATGATTCTGGCTGTACAGGGTTCTCAAAATAATAAATGCCCACAGCAGATACGTATAGAAGAAAGATCGTCCCTACCATAAAGACTGTAAGCTCCTTCTTGATGCTTGAAAACGCATTGCTTAAACGAGCAATTGCTGTGTTGTACTTGAAAAGCTTGAAAACTCTGAAAAGTCTCAGCAACCTGAAGACCCGAATTGAGCGGAGATCTACTCCTGAGGAGATGTAGAATGGCAGTATTGCCAGCAGATCAACGATACCAAAAAAGCTAAACGCATAGGCTTTGGTAGGCTTAGTAAGCCAAAGTCTAAGTACGTATTCGATGGTGAAGACCGTAACAGAAAAAATCTCAAACCACCGAAGCTGACGCTTATGATAATCATGCAAGTCTGGAAGTGTCTCAATTGAGAAAGTAATCAATGAGAGAAGTATAAGTGCCTGAATGAACAGGTCAAATATCCTCCCCCTTTTTGAGTCACTCTCAACAACAATTTTATGCAGTTGCTCCTTCAACTTCATAGAGCTTAACTTGTGTTATCATCAATTGCTTTAGGTTCATAGCCATCTGATTGTGTAGCTTTTGATATTTCTTTCTTGCCCGATAACCCCAATATCCACCATTTCTTTTAGGGTTTACTATCATTCCATACCAAAATGGTAAGGTCAGTGCTGCGAGACTCCAAATGCCTATTACCAATTGATATCTGATTCTTAGATTATCGTAGTCGAACATCCCATTTCCATATGACCAAATAATGATTGGTAGAGAACACCCGAGAATTGCAAAAAACCAACTAACTGGTTTAGATGGCTCGTATATTATTCTGTCCAATCCAAAAAAAGAGAGCAAGAATGCAAAAACTGCTTGTAGCTTGAAACCAGTACTTGGCAAACCACTTATATCTGTACTGTTGTTAAGTGTCACAAGAAACTCTTTGATCTGTATGATTTTTTCATCTGTTTTCTCAGCAAGATCTGGAGCATCTAAGTCTCTCAATGCTGCAGATGCCTTCTCCATGGTCTTGACAGCACGTGGCAACTGTTCAACCAAAAAGCTTAGTTCGTTTAAATCAATTACGCCATCAGATTGAGCTTCATCCACAAGAGTGAAATATTCGGAGTGAATATTTAAAACCTGAGTAAAAGTGGTCTTGGGGGTCTTAATCTCAAACTTGGTAATATGCTTATCAAAATCATTGTGGTAGGTTCTACCACGCTTTCTGGTAACATCATTTGAGCTACCAGTCATGCGAACTGGTGTAGAATGAGAATCCCCTAAAAAGCTATTTGAAATGCTTTTCCCAACATTCCTTCCGATTTCTCTGGTAATAGAATTAGTGAATGTCTTGGCTAAGCTCATGTTATTCGGCATTAAGTTTTGGAGCTGGTCTTTTCCAATTGCTTAAATGCTGGACCATGCCTTCATAATACCTGAGAACCAAGTCTTCTGTCAAGTCAATAAACTTCCTCGTACTTCCGAATCTGGATCCGAAACCATCCATGACGATAAGGTGAAACCCTTGTATTTCTCTTCCATCTGTAAGTTCCTTTAGGCTTTCCAAATCAGACAACTTAACCTTCACACCCTCCCTTGCATATTTAATATCCGCTTCAACCCATAGATGCTCTTCAATAGTTTGAAATACTTCTGGGCTTCGCTTTAAGCAATTACCCACCTGTCTGTCAATCCAAGTGATTTTCGCTTTATTTCCTTTGTCAAGTGGGGGTGTCAACTTGTTAGATAGAGATACTGCCCGTCTTTCAAAATCAATCTTCACCTTAATCTCAGAGACAGCGTTTTTAACGCTCAATGAACCTGATAGGGTATTTGTTTTTACTATCTGTTTAGCATCATTCTTAATGGAATCTTTCCCTTTAGAAGATGACTTAACCAACACGCCAAGCTTCCTGCTCATTAGCAAGGCTATATCCTTTTCCTCTGCGTGCCAACTTTGAACAGCCTCACTAACAAACTCATCTGATTGTTTCAGTGATACTTGCGCTCTTATTTTTTCTGTCAATTCCTTCCACCCAGGCTTCATTTGCGAATGACCATATACTCCTGATGCAGGACTTTCCATGTAGGAAAGAACTTCCTTCATGATTTCAACTTGATCTACATCATCAATGTTAGTCTCGTTTTTAAATAGCAACAATCTCGCTTGAGTAATTAAGTATGTCCAAGAGAAATGGAATAGAGAGAAATTCTTTGGAACCCGAACACTAACAGGAGAATGCGTGGGATTAGGAACAAACTCGTTTGATATTGTAGCCAACGTTTTAACCCCCAATTTTTTTGCCAAACTGATGTAGTTCTCTACTTGACCTACATCCAGATTGTTGTTCTTGTTTTTCATTTCAAGGAATGCTGCCTCCTTTATGACTCCACTTATAACTACAAGAATAAGCCCGTCTATTCTATAAGAATCAATCTCTGGAAATGCAGCCTCTGTATAGTAATAAACTTTACCAGATCGACTCAGTTTCAGCTCCTTAAAAATGGAATCTCTAAACTCCTTGACAAGCCTCAATGAGGAGAGCAGAATGGAAGTTAATGCCATTTCATCACCCGTTTTCAGTAAAGGGATTAAACGGGCTTCCTGAACTTGAATTTGCTTGTTCTCTATATAGCCATCAAAATCTTCTTTCTTGATTCCTACGAGCTTTGTTAGCTTCTTCTTTATCATAATAATGTTTAAGGTTGAGAGCTTGGCTTCAATTCTTCAGCCCCTAAAGTAATCCATCCAACTCTACTTGGTCAAGGTATGGTTCAAGTAAGGTTCCGTACAGGAGATGATTGTATTGTCGAAGCAAATCATTTCTTGAATTTTAGTGTGCAGACAATAATAAGTTTGAAATAGTCGTATAAAGGGAAACCATTTATATGAAAACTTCTTTTTTTATTTTCGGACTTCTTTTTTCTGCAATAGCGTATTCTCAAGAAACTTGTAAAGCGAGAATCACAGAACCGTCCGATAAATATCAACTACAAGCACAATTCACTTGTAAGCCTGAAAATTTTTCGTTTACTCTACAAGATAAGTTGGGGACTGAAATCTTTAGAACTGACAATCCAGATTTTATATGGGATGAAAAGACAAAAGATGGAACAATAGCAGGGAATGGCATCTATAACTACACTCTTAAATGTCGTTTTGATGATGAGGCTATTAAATTATCAGGACAAGTAACTTTGAGACGTTAACCGTCCTTTCAACAAGACACAAAAAAGCCCTGCAATTTTACGTTACAGGGCTTTTGTACAAGAGGGGTATTGGTCAGGAACGTTGCCACCATTCACATTCTGAAAGGCATCAACCACATTGACGAACCCAAGCTTCTCAGTGGCTACAAGCAGTTCTTCTTTTGGTATTGTTCCTGCAATATGATTCCGACAAGTATTCAGGAATTTACTTGAAGCTGCATTACCCTGCTTGTCATTCTCACGGAGGTGTTCAAGGATGTTTCTTGAAAATGGTTCTGCAAGTTGATTGAGACTGATTCTTGTTGTCTCTTCATCAACCAGCTCCAACAGACTCTTTGCAAATGCAAACTTGTAGGTAGCCGAGTTCTTCCCAAACAGTATTAATGCCCTCCATTGAGACTCTAAACTGGGGTCATTGATTTGGAACTCGTTCATAGCCCCTAAAGTAAATCATCCAACGCTACTTGTTCAACACATACCGATTTAGCGGTTTGTATTTCAAAAAGCTGCTACTCTCAAAGGGTCTTAGAAGGTCCTTGCAAGGGGCTTAAAGGGGGCTACCGATAAGACCAACCTGTTAACCAATCTTAAAACCCATACACCTCACACAACAAAAGAAAGCCGTGGTCATTAGCTTGTGGTAAACACCACCAAATGCACTACCGTACCTTCCCTAACTTCTATACCTCCATACCAGTAGACCCACCTGCAAATGAGTGGCAGCCACTCCTGAACTTCCTGGCAAAGGGCTTGGTAAGTTTTATCTCCTTTCGATTGAGTATCAATTTCACCGCAGTGGTTGTGTCAGGCATTAATTACTACGAGCTACACTTGTCAGAGATTATCGGAGCAACCCTCATTTTCTGGAGTTGCATATTCCTCCTTGCAGATTTGATGGGGTTGGAGGAGGTTGAAAGCGGAGCAGGCAGAGGAATTTTACAACCAATAGAACCATCCTCTATGAGTTCAGATGAAACGCCTGCTCCTTCATTTCTTAATATTATTGGTTGAAAAAATCATCGATGACTTCAAATGATAATAAGGATATGAGGTCATCAAAAACATACCTTTACAAAGGTGTGGCAAATCTCCTCAAGTTGATGATGTTTGCGTGATTGGAGTTCAATACACTAAGTCCATTTATTCGGCAGCTACATGAAGGAAAGTCTTTGCTACCTAACATATACAAGTAAGATGAATCAGGAGATGTCAGAAGATGAGCTTAAAAAGCTTGTTGAAACTTCTCAAGTTAAGAATGCCCAATCAGGGATTACTGGTCTTCTAATATCTCTCAACAACACATTTATTCAGTACTTAGAGGGAGAAAAAGAGAATGTTAAAACACTCTATGGCACTATCAAAAATGACAGCCGTCATAAAAACATTGAGATTCAATTTGAAGGGGTATTAGAGTCTCGAATTTTTTCAAATTGGAGTATGTCGCTGGAAAATGCAACCCAAAGCACCATTAAACAGGCACGAGATATAGATTCATTTCACGGCACAAAAATGCTTGAATCGTTTAGGGGTGCAGATTCCAACCTCGGATTAAGATTGATTCTCTATTTCTACGAATTGAAATACAAACTTCGCACGACTCCATAAGAAGCGGGATGGCGGTGACGAGCAAGCCACTTTTCTTGTACCAAATACAATTAGTTTTTTGGTTCTTTTCCTATCTAATTTAGTTCAGGTTAAATCATCATCGTAAATGAAAACAAGAACAAAAATGAAAAATGCAATTACAGTGTTCATTTTCCTACTGGCGCCAGCTTACGGTATGTGTCAATGTGAGGTCTACGGTAAGATAAAGGTGGTGGACTCGTTCGAGGATGTAAGGATTAAAAGGGTTGATTCCTTTTCGGACAAAGAGGGCAGGTGGGAAATGGTAGACTCCTTTGAGGATTATAAAATCAAGTTCGTGGATTCCTTCGAGGATTTTAAAATCAAATTTGTAGACTCCTTTGAGGGTTGCGATTGAAACGCTGCGACCAAACCATTTCTTTACACTCACATACAACCCCTGCCTGCTCACCGATCGTTTTAATGGATGCTTACGCCTTCGGTGGAGATTTGAAGTCGGAGCAGGCAGAGGGGTTTTACAACCAACAAAACCACCGTCTTCGTGCCAGATGAAAGCGGAGATCCAATATTCAATAAACTCGGACAGTTGGTGTCTCAGTCGCAGAAACGATTAATGTTGAACTACTGACAGCATCTTACAGCGCTAAATCGAAATTCCCGATAGATCTTCTGACAGCCTTAACTGACTACGCTCCTGCCTCCAAAGAGCCATCCACTACTTCTTTGGAAGACCAGATAGAATCATACAAGAACTTCGTTTACCTGATTGAGGTTTCTTCGGAGTAATCAAGATTCTTTGCACCTACTGCTCTGCAGAAAAACAGACAGCAGTTAGCAACGCATGTTGCGCATACTATTTATTTCTTAATCGTTCATCCTTAACGAACTTTCTTAACCTTTCGCTTTTCGTGATGTACTTTTTTTTGGCATCGGACATGGAATCCAATTTATCACAATGATCGATAGCGCCATCGTAATCCCCTATCAGAGTCTTTGCTTCAATAATGTTTAAAGTCAACGCTTGGACAATTGTACTGCTTATTCTTGCCTTTTTGTTTGAAGGTTCTGCTTCTGTTAATTCTTCTTCCCAGAATGCAACGGATTCTTTTAGTTTTTCAACTGATTCTTGCCTTTCTGTAATTAAACTTTCATAAGCTCTTTGAGCCTTTCTTGACGCCAATAAATGATTCTCGTATGAAAAGGATTTGCCTCTTCCCCTATACAGATTGGTTGTTCGTTGAACGTTAGAATATCCAAACCTGTTATCGATTAAATCATTTATTTCTTTTGCAATGTTCTCGTAGTGTTTCATTAGTTCGTAACGATAGAATGCATACCAGTTACTGTTCACAAATTTGTACCAATCAGAACCTGCTTCAATAAGTTTAGATTCTATTATTTTATCCTTTCTTGATGATTCTATAATTTGATTCAACAATATTTTCCCATCTGGAGTTGTTACAGTTAATGCAACTGGCTGTCTTACGGTGATAGATCTTTTTTTGTACTCAGTATCCTTATGTCTTTTCTTTACATCAACATGAGAACCAACATGGATGTCTTGATAAACAACCTTAATCAGAAGCGAGTTCTCGTTACCTCGACTGTATCCATCGAGAGAAATTACTGAACTCAATGCGCTAATGTCGGGCTGTGGTAATAACGAGGGTTTTTCAATCTCTCGCCTCTTTGGTTTTCCTTCTCCTAGCAGTGCTATTTCCGCCAACTTCGAGGTCGTATTTTTACCATTGTAAGCTTTTAAGGCTTGCTGATATTCATCCTCTGCTTTTGCCAACTCCAATTCATACGTCTCTTGTTTTTGTTTCTCTTTTTTAAACCATGTCACGTCTACTTCAACAGAGTAACTTGTTATTGAATCATCTAGTCTTTCTAAGGGGTTTCGTACATATGTATACGCAACTGATTCCTTGTTAATTTTCTGTGCCGTTAACGATAATGCACAAGACAGTAAAAATGAAATAAAAAAGATTGATCGCACGATTTAAGGATTGGATTAATGCTCTTTTTTGTTCTTTCCTTGAGTTACTCTAGTCTATATTGCTTCTCGGCTCGAGTGAAATTTAACCAATAGTCTCTGCCACCAATCATACAGTAGCGGCTGGTTTCCTTCCCCAAACCCAGGAAGTATGAAACTGAGTAACAAGAAGTAAAACTGCCATGAAGAAAAAAAGTTCTCTTCCGAGCAATGAAAATACTCTGCATCCACTGCTCGGCAGAAAAGCAGTGAGTAATTGGCAACGTTCCTGCCATATCACGCTACATCAGTAAACTCACAGACTCAGGCAGATAAAGAAAACTACTCCCTTGGCACCTTGCCTGTAAACATACCACTATTATCGGTAAGCTGAATGGTGTAGATACCACTTGGCAAGATACTCAGGTCAAATTCTGTTGGTGCGTTGGAAAATGAGGTGCGATTATAATTTGAGACGTTTCTTCAACTGTTTTGATGCCAATGTAAAACCACCATCTTCCCCGTCTATGAAATGCAAATTACCATCTTTTGAGTCCACACTACAGGTTATTACGACTCGACTTGACCAATGTGAACCAACCGTAAAATGATGGTGTTTTGACAGGTTGTTTAGTTCTTGACTGAAGTCGTTCTTTCGATCATCAGGAACACATACAATGAACTTCAGTTGTCCATCATATTTAATGAAGTCTAGCGAAAGTGGTAGTTTGTGAAGTTTGTTAAACAGCAAAGCCCCACACCTTTTATTCCAATGCAATCCAAACCGATTGAAAAAACGGAAAATAAAATCAAAATTCAAGCGGTATCCGTAGTGTGCTGTTCTTTCTTTGAGCTTAGCCAGCTCCACCCTGTCGGTTTGCCAAATCAAATCCTGCACATCAATAGGACACATTGTCTCGTTGTGACTGATTGAGCCTATTAGTTCTGAAATTTTCCGAATCGAGATGAAGCGCTCTGTAATCTCGGTTTTGGAAAAGTCGATGATAAAACTACCAAACCAGTCCCCTTCTTTGGATATTGGAATAAAGTCACACCTGAACCCCGATAAATCAGGGCTCTCCTTTGCAGAACGTTTATAAACAGAATTATCACCGTCCCGCATCAATCTCTCAAGCTTCCCCAGATTGTTTGAATGAAATTGCCATTGCGGATTACCTCCATCGAAAGTGAAGGAACTGTAATGTAGGTTAACTCCAATATTATCTAACTCAGATGAATTCCAAATCGCACACCTCATATTCAAACTAAAATCCTCAAGAATCTGCTGTCGCATTGATGTCATAACGCCAGCAATTTTGATTAGGTTGTCAATGGGGGTTACTAATACAAACCCGTCTCCACCATGTTGGATTTTACATGCTGATTTACAAGTTTTCCTAAGAGCAGCTATGCATTGTGTAGTAGAGATATTAATATTCTTGTACGCACCATTTGCAACAGCTTCAGTAGAGTTCTCAATATCAGCGAGTATCAAAATCTCGTTATCATTGATTTTTTGATACCGTGAAATATCAGCCAAGTTGTCTATATCACTGATGGGAATACTCAAATCAAGGACCTCTGTCTAAATATAAAACCTGAAATTAATTCGGTTTGTAACTAAAGTTACTTTGCCCCTGGGTAACTTCGCCCAACGTGAAATTAGGGAAACAAGACGTTACAGTCGTAATACTCTGAGGCTTTTGTGTTGCATATTCCTACTGGCTGATTTGATGGGGTTGGAGGAGGTTGAAAGCGGAGCAGGCAGAGGAGTTTTACAACCAATAAACCATCCTCTATGAGTTCAGATGAAACGCCTGCTCCTTCATTTCTTAATATTATTGGTTGAAAAAATTATCGATGACTTCAAATGATAATAAGGATATGAGGTCATCAAAAACATACCTTTACAAAGGTGTGGCAAATCTCCTCAAGTTGATGATGTTTGCGTGATTGGAGTTCAATACACTAAGTCCATTTATTCGGCAGCTACATGAAGGAAAGTCTTTGCTACCTAACATATACAAGTAAGATGAATCAGGAGATGTCAGAAGATGAGCTTAAAAAGCTTGTTGAAACTTCTCAAGTTAAGAATGCCCAATCAGGGATTACTGGTCTTCTAATATCTCTCAACAACACATTTATTCAGTACTTAGAGGGAGAAAAAGAGAATGTTAAAACACTCTATGGCACTATCAAAAATGACAGCCGTCATAAAAACATTGAGATTCAATTTGAAGGGGTATTAGAGTCTCGGATGTTTTCAAAGTGGAATATGTCGTTGGAAACCGCAACCCAAAGCAACATTGAACGGCTACCACAGGCGTACTCATCTCAATATAAAAAGATGCTTGAATCAGTTGACGGGTCAGGTTCTAACTTCGGATTGAGATTAATTATCTATTTCTACGAATTGAAATACAAACTCTATCAGGCTCAATAGCAATTGTGGTGGAGGCGACCATCAGACCTTAAGCGAACAGTCATTAATTGTGCCAAATACACTTGACTTCATCGTCATTTTCTTACCTACATTAGTTATAGTGAAATCTTGCAACCGTAACTAAGCCAATTACCAAAAATGAAAAATGTAATTACAGTATTCGTTTTTTCACTAGCACCAATCTATGGCATTTGCCAATGTCAAGTCTACGGTAAAATAAAGGTGGTTGATTCTTTTGAGGATTATAAGGTGAAGGTGGTAGATTCTTTTGAGGATGTAAGGATTAAAAGAGTTGACTCCTTTTCGGACAAAGAAGGTAGGTGGGAAATGGTAGACTCTTTTGAGAACTACAAAATCAAATTCGTAGATTCATTTGAGGACTTCACGGTAAAATTTGTAGATAGTTTCGAGGGTTGTGATTAAACTGCTATAACCAACGGTTTCCTTTTTTCTGCTGATACTAAACCCTATTCACGACACAGCACTCCGTAATTACTTGTGGATTGGAAGAGATTGAAGCGGAGCAGGCAGTGGAGAAACCAACCAATAGAACCATTACCCATCCAGATAAAATCGCCTGCTCCTAAGTTCAATCCGTGTAAAACAGAACCAGTTTTTAACGAATGGCTTCGCCAATTTATTCCCTTATGTTGACTTTTTTTAGTAACATTTTGTTTTTCAACTACTTGATAACATCCAAAGGATTCACTCCTTCCTCTTGCAGTTTCACAATCACATCCATGGTCATTTCTTCTCCTACATACTTGGCTCTTTTTATCAGTTCAGGTCTATCATCCTTGTGCCAAGCAAATACAGTATTGTCATCAAGCCAAGCTGCTTGCCAAGTAAATCCAGACAATCTACCATACAGTGTGAAATCTTCTGAACTTCCAGATAGATAGTCATAATGAAGTCCGTTGCTGACCAACGCCTGTATGTCAAACTCATCCAAGTTCATTCGGCAAATACAGAATAACAGATCATCTTCCTGATTGTAGCTGTCTGCTGACAGATCAAAGTCCTTTCGGAACTGCTCTAAGCCGCCTGAATAACGGTCTTCTACCGCACGCTTATGTACAATAAGATTTGCAGTATGTAGATAAACAGGCATTTATTGCTGACCTGTAAACTGCTTGATAACCTCATCGAGGTAAGCCCTGCCTTCTTTGAGAAAAGTCTCAGCCTCGGCATAATCTCCAATAAATGGCAACAAGCTCATAAACTCTTCAATATTCCCAACCGCACCATGAGCCACATTCTGCTCTAGCAAGTCCAGAGTAAACGCCTCTTCGTCATACTCCTTATTCCCAAACCAACGGACGCTAAATGACTGTCTGAATAGTGAAAACGTATAGATTTTAGCAGGTCTTAGCTCCATGATTTAGCTTAGAATGTCAACTAATTCCGTGTCAAGGACAAGCTCAGGGTACTCATACTGTTCAGCCGCTTCAGGAATGTTCCCTAATGCGTTCTTACCTCTTAATGGTTTAACTGGGTAAGCTGTAAGCTCTTCGCTCAATAATGGCTTACACAATGGCAAAAGCGTTAAATGGCTATCGCTACTTTCAGGAGTACCGAGCCATTCATTGATAGCTTCACCTTCCAGAAATACGGGCATCCTAGGCTCTTTCAATTTAGGGTTGTTGTGAATTACAGACATCAGTTCATTACCTCCAGTAGTGACTATGCTAAAGGACTTAACGACTTCCTCAGTTTCCTTGTCCTTCCACTCTTCGTGAAGTACTGCAACGACCATTGATTCACCTTTCTTGTATCTCACATTAAAGGGATAAGCCTTGCCACTAAAATGATGATGCTCGTAAAAGGAATTGATAACTATGATGCCTCTTCGTTTACGTGCTGCTGCCCGATAAGAAGGCTTTTCAAACATCGTTTCAGCCCTAGCATTCGGGGTTTGATTCCAGAGTTTGTTAGCCAATGCCCTATCCTTTACCCAAAAAGGTATCAGCCCCCAAGTCATAGGTTCAATAACCAATTCGTCTCCTTGTTTATGGATAACTCCAATTTCAGGATGAGTAAACGCACTTACATGATGATAAACATTTGGCAACGGAAATGCTGGATTGAATTTCTCGTTGTAATCATCAATCAACTTATTGATTTGCTCGCAGGGCGCACCCGAATGAATACCGTCTTTGATTAAACGCTCGTGACCAACTTGAACATCATAACACATACCGCAATTTAATCAACGCATGACAACCTTATATTCTCACCTAAAAGGAATTTTCCTTAATTTAGAAGAGCATTAAGAACCCAAAAGGGTACCAACCGATCTACTCACGAAACGGTGGTAAGAAAATGTGGGACTAGCGTCCAAATGTGTTGAGCAAGCAACCGCATTTTCCTTCTTAATGGCATAGTACTAACCTAAATGACTATGACATGCTGCATGGATTAAGACCTGGACAATTGGTGTTCTGCACAAGTGTTGACTCTATAGATGAGTCAATCCCTAACAAGCCTAAACTGCATGAGTTCTATAAGGTGCGAGCAAACCTTATGGGAAGGGGAATACTGCTTGAAGAGATTATAAATGAACCATCAGACCCTGAAATAGGTGAAGTTGGGTTCCCTCAATCAATATTTTCCAAAATGGATGAGCGCACCATTAACAAGATGATGTGCTATACCAAGGCTGCTAACCCGAGGAAGGATAAACTAGACTAATGAACTTTATGAAACGGAATAAAATGAGTTGGGATGAGATGAGTGAAATGAGGTGGGATAAAAAGAAAGAAATAGCAACCAAGCTAGAACTCTTACAATCAGATTTAGAGGATTATTTAGAAATATGGAAGAAAACTGGAGGTGGTACCACAGGTCATGCTATTGGCAGTATGATTGCCAGAATACAGGAAAAAAGAGTCTTTTTTGAAAATTACTGTTAGTCTGTTTAAAAAAATGGTTGAGTAAGAATAATATCAATAAGACGAATAGACATGAGCAATTTTAAACCTGGAGATGTGGTTGTATGTGTAACCAACAGAGGCTTTCACTATTACCCAAGTTGGAAATATCCAAGACTTTACGGGATTTATACTGTAGAAATGGTATTTGATGATGGAGCAGTAACCCTGAATGAGGTTGACAATCATCATCTTGATATAATACCAATGCGGAAGATCACAGATATAAAAGCATTCTGGTCATGGCATTTCAAGAAAATTGTAGGTCTAACACCAAAATCAGCTTTGTCTGAGGAGGAAGAAACAGAACAATTGATAACCTTAGAGAACGCAACAGCATGAGCAGAGATTCCATTATCACGCAGGAGCCTCTGATTACCGAAGAGCAAAAGCCAATTATAGAGCTTCATCCAGACCATGCACCTATGGTAGAACGTCAGGTAATGGTAAGGGCATGGTATGACTTCTCTACCAGTCTAAGGATTTGGTCAAGCACCTACCTAATCTGTAACCAGACAGGGCATCGAAGCAAGTTGCTTTACACCGATAATGTTGGCAAGTACCCCCATTGGCAATGGCTACCAGCAGGAGAACGATTTCTAATGGTATTTGAAGCACTGCCAGATGAGTGCATTACCTTCGACCTGTACGAGGACATACCTGAACCTGATGAGTTCCATATCAAGAATATCTTGAGGAATAAGTTGGAGGTTTATGATGTGTTGATGGGGTGGATATGAGCGTATTGTATTGCATACAAACTCACCAAGCCCAGGTGTTAAATCTATGACTTAAATTTGGCTGTCCACAGTCCACTTTGGTTTGAAGAGATACACCTCCAGATAAGACTGAAAAATAATTGAAACAGAGTCGATGTCACATAACTGAATTCCTATGAAAAATAGTGTTCTAACCACAGTTGAGAAGTTCTTGTTTGGTTCCAGATGGTTGCAACTTCCCGTGTATATCGGTCTTATAGTTGCCGTGTGCGCTTACGTGTACAGATTCTTTCTGGTGCTTGTTCATCTTCTTGCTCATCTTACTGAAATAACAGACCAGAAGGTATTGATGATTGTTCTGGAGCTTGTTGATTTCAGCATGATAATAAACCTTCTGGTTGTTGTTATTGTGGGTGGCTACTCAATGTATGTCAGTAAAGTGAATTTCCAGGTGCAAGAAGGTAGACCCGATTGGTTAAGTCAGATCACACCTTCAGAGATGAAGGTCAAGCTGATAGTTGCTTTGGTGAGCATCTCAGGAATTAATCTGCTGCAAACTTTTCTGGAAATAGAAGATGTTTCGAGCGAAACAGCAATTTTCAAAATAGTGATCTATCTAGTTTTTGTCATATCGGTCTTAATTATAACCTGGTCAAACAGGTTATCATCTCATTGACATTTAAAGCAATCTGGATAACCCAAAATGGATGCGAAATCGATAAAGATGTTGACGATTGATTACGCTACTGTGTTATTCGGTCATAAACCAGTCAAGATAATTTTATCGCTTTTGTTTACAATGAACGGTTCATTTGACTTTTGGTTTCATCCTTAACCTTTTTCTCTCCTTTTGATTAGGTGAAGGTGTATGACGTCAGCTAAAAGTGTACTGCTAAAGGGATATTGTTAAGTGACACTTGAATACCTTCAAAGCATGATTTGAAGCTTTTTTTAAAACCTTTAAAAGTTACGTAATGGGAAGACCTAGAAAAAGTGCGGAGGCTGTGATTAAAGACATCAAACGTCAGACCCGCAGAAAGTTCTCTTCGGGGCAATGAAGGTTCTCTGCACCTACTGCTCGGCAGAAAAACATACAGTTGTTAGCAACGTTCCTGCCATATCACGCTACATCAGTAAACGTATAGACTGGGTAGCAAAACAGGCAGCACAAGAGAATAGACCGTTTTTCATTCTTAGCGGCAAGTACGGCATCATTCCTGCCACATACCCACTACCCTATTACAACCATCTACTTACACAGGAAGAGGTAACTGCCCACGCACAAAAGGTGGCTCCCCAAGTCAGGGAATACGGAATCACACACATCACCTTTTACACACGCAGTTTGCAGCAAGACCCCAATGTGGCTCCTTACATCAACTGTATTACGCAAGCAGCCGAACTGGCTAAAGTAGATTTGGTTGTTAAAGAAGAGGCTTTCGGTGATTAAGGACACAACAGTACCGTATAATAACCACTGCAACTCAACACTATCATAAAAACTACCCCCGTGGGTTTAAGGGGTGGGGGTTGGTTTTTGGGTTGAGGACTTCCATCAACCGATTATAAGGAATATCAGATTCAACGGTCCGTCAACTTCCGTAAAGCACAAGCACATTCACACAAGCTGAGTAAAAGATATTTGACCACGCTTTTGACCACCAATAAAAAACCCCCTTCATATCTTACTGATAATCAGGGGGTTATTTATTTGGTCTGTGACCCCGGAGAGGTTCGAACTCCCAACCCTCAGAGCCGAAATCTGAGATTCTATCCAGTTGAACTACGGAGCCATTAAGCGGTTGCAAATGTAACGGGATTCATCAAAACAAAAATGCTTCTACAACTTATTTCGGTTTCACCAGAATCCCGCTTGTTGTCATTCTGAAAATAGCTCCGAGCCCACGTAAACGAAGCTGCAATTGAGGCTGTGCAAAAACAAAAAAGGCCGCTTCTCAGCGACCTTTTCCCTTACTACTTCTTCACTTTTCACAAATTACACGTGAGCCTCGTCATCATTCTTCTCTGTATGAAGCGCTTCTTCTGTAGTAGCTTCATCACTTTCAACTTCAACGTCTTCTTCCACCACAGTTCCAGTATAAATACCGCCACCATTGGTACCAGAGATGCATTTTAGTACATCTTCCTGAGAAAGAAGGCTTGCATCAAACGTGAAATAACCCATTCCCTCATCAAAATTAACCTCACTCTTACCCATACCAGCCAGTTTTCCGCAATCTTTCGCAATTGGACCGGCACATCCTGCTGGGCAACTCATTCCTTCAATCTTCACGGCCAACGTAGTAGGTGTTTGCATTTCATCAACGCTCATCATCTGCACCTCTTCGGTAGCTGTCTCGGTTCCTGTTTGTCCACATCCGATTAGAAATGCTGCTGACGCCATAATGGCGATAGATAGTATTCTCGTTTTCATTTTTCTGTTGCTTTATATATGTCTGAACTATTGATATTATCGATTATTGCTTGCGAGTCCGTTTCATTTGCGTCAAATGAAACATTAGCGTCATTCGTTTCCAAATTCACATTCACCGACTCTACTCCTTTTACCTCTTCAATCAGGTTCTTCACTGCATTGGAACAATGCCCGCAGCTCATTCCTTCAACATTAATGGTGATTTGTTCGCTCATTTCAATAATCAAAGGTAAAACATGTTTTTTGGTTGATTGCCTGACCGTAGTCACTTCACGAACACTTCTAAACAATAAAGGTTTACTCGTAAAACTCATTAATACAACCCGTTTCTTTACGCAATGCAAAATCCCCTTCGCAGTTGGCTGCTTCTAGTCCTTATCGGAACCATTTGGGGCAGTTCCTTCATCCTAATGAAGAAAGGTCTTGTCGTATTCGAAGACACCCAAATTGCTGCCGTGCGCATGGGGCTAGCGTGGTTAGTTACACTGCCATTTCTTCTCGGAAGATTTAAGGAAATCAGTAAAAAGGAATGGTTGATTCTTCTTTCCGTTGGACTGCTTGGAAATGGTGTTCCCGCCTTTCTTTTTGCCACAGCTCAAACTCAGATTGATAGCTCCCTCACGGGAATGCTCAATTCGCTCGTTCCAATCCTCACCATGGTTTTCGGACTACTACTTTTCGGTCTCAGAACATGGTTTTTACAGGTCATTGGTCTAATAATAGGGTTTGTTGGGGCCCTTCTTCTCATTGTAATGCCAGACGGTATTGATGGATTTAAGCCACATGCATTACTTGTGGTATTGGCTAGTATGTGCTACGCCTTCAACCTCAATATGGTACGGAAATATCTATCCAAAATGCCATCTATGCTCATAACAGCAGGGTCGTTTCTTTGGGTCGGCCCGTTGTGTCTCATTTATCTTTTTACTACCGACTTCACCTCTCGTTTTGACCACGAATTTGCGTGGATGTCCTTTTCCGCCATTGCAATTTTAGCCGTTGTAGGCACCACTTTGGCGGTCCTTATGTTCAATAAATTGATTCAATCGGGCGGAGCGCTTTTCGCTTCCATGGTTACTTACATAGTTCCCATCGTTGCCATTCTTTGGGGCGTACTAGATGGCGAAACCATTAGTCTATGGTCTATCAGCGGGGTAGTTGTAATTCTAGCTGGTGTTTACTTAGTAAATAAACCGTCTGTAAACTGACCATTTAAATGTGCTTGGTTCTGCTATTTTTGTGATTCTCACGAAAACGAATGATGAAAAAATTACTTTCAGCCCTGTTGGTGGCTTCATTGCCAACTCTTGTCTCGGCACAATCTACACTTCAATCAGTTAGCAATATCTTTCAGGCCAATTGCACTACTGGTTGTCATAGTGGTGGTAATCCAAGTGCGAACCTTGATTTAAGCGGAAACCCTGCTTCTTTGGTTTCTGCCTTAGTAGGCGTTGACCCCGTGAATCCAGCCGCACAAGCGAAAGGTTACAAATTGGTAGATGCCGGCTATCCTCATAATAGCTTCCTTCTTTACAAGTGTGCCACCCCAGCTTGGGACGATCAATTCGGAATGGATGTAGCCGAAGGTGGCGTTATGCCAAGCGGCCAGGCTAGTCTTGAAAAAGAAGAAATAGAGCTAGTTCGCCAGTGGATTATTTATGGGGCAAAGCAAAATGGAACTGTGGTAGACCCACAGGTTCTAGACGATTATTATAATGACAATGGAATGGATCGAATTGATCAACCAGCTGCTCCCGCTGTTGGAGAAGGATTTCAGATGCACCTTGGTCCGTTTTTCCTAGAACCCGGAGATGAAGTCGAGTTCTACAAAAAGGAGCAATTGCTAGACAATAGCGAGCAAAACGTTGTCAAATTTGAAGGCTATTTTAATGATGAATCTCACCATTTCTTGCTTTTTGAACTTGATGAGCAAACTGCTGCTGGCGAAGATGAAGGTCTAAGGCCGGTCGGTATTCAAAATGCATTTCAAAACCCGTATATGGTTGGTTGGGTTGATCCAGATGTACTTGAGCTGCCGTATGGTACAGCATACAAGATTGACGAGAACAGCATGATTGACCTCAACTACCACATAATTAACTATGCTAGCAATGGAGATTCAATATTGGCTGCAGAGGTTTACATCAATTATTTCACAGACAACAATTCACCCGACCTTATTGAGATGGAGAGTGATTTGCTTATTTACCCAACTATCTTCATTCCTAACACTGGGGCTGAAGTAAGTTTTACTGGCAACGCAACATTTGATGACCAAAATCCTGAAACAGACTCTATTTATGTTTGGTTCCTTTCGTCACACACTCACAAATACGGAACAGACTACGACATTTTCAAGCGTAATCCGGATGGAAGTCAAGGAGACCAACTTTACGAGGGTTTCTACAATACAACTTACGATTTCAATCAAGGATATTATGATTGGGAACATCCTGGTAACCTCTATTTAGATGATGTGTACGGGGAGATACTTCCCATTGCAGAGAACGATGGCTTAATTCAAACTGCTACGTTTCAAATCCCGGGTAGTGCAAATGAGTCCGCTCCTTTTATCACCTTTGGTCTTACAACTGATGACGAAATGATGTTGGCTTTCATTCAGTACACTCGTGAGCGTATTCCGACAGACCCAAACGGAATCTTTGACAACAGAAAAGACGAGCCATCGTTTATGTCAATTTATCCTAATCCTACAGATGGAGTTTCTGCTATAAAATTTAGCTTGGAAGAAAGCGCTGATGTACAATTGACGGTTTTTAACAGCCTCGGACAAAAGGTGAATCAAGTTTATTCTGGTTCTTTATCTGCTGGACAAGCAAGCTTTGAGTTTGATGCTTCAAGCAGCCAGGACCCGAACGGATTGTACTTAATTCAACTTATTGTAAACGACAAAGTTTACTCTGATAGATTGCTCCAGTTAAACCGTTGAAGAAATAATTATTTACGGAAGTTGTGAGCAACACTTCTTTTTCTAAATTTGCAGCCCCGTTTTAGGGAGTTAAATACAATTCTGTTTTAAGATGTACGCAATTGTTGATATAGCTGGCCAACAGTTTAAGGTTGAGAAAGACTCAAAGGTTTTTGCTCACCGTTTGGAAGGTAAAGAAGGTTCTAAAGTAACCTTCGACAAGGTTCTTCTTTTGGATGATAATGGCAAAGTATCTGTTGGAGCTCCAACAATTAGTGGTGCTACCGTTTCTGCCAAAATTGTTTCTCATGTGAAAGACGATAAGGTTATCGTTTTCAAGAAGAAAAGAAGAAAAGGATATCAGAAACAAAATGGTCACAGACAATCGTTGACTGAATTGTTGATTGAAGGTATTTCTGCAAAAGGTGGTGCTAAAAAAGCAGAGCCAAAAGCAGAAGCTAAAGAAGCTGCTCCTAAAGCTGAGGCAAAAGCACCTGCTGCGCCAAAAGCTGAAAAGAAGGAAGCTGCTCCTAAAGCAGAGGAAAAATCAGACAATAAAGCATAATTCAGTTTTAAAAGCACACAACCATGGCGCATAAGAAAGGAGCCGGTAGTTCCAAGAACGGTAGAGAGTCAGAAAGTAAAAGACTAGGTGTTAAGATCTTTGGTGGTCAAGGCGCTATAGCTGGTAACATAATTATCAGACAAAGAGGAACACAGCATCATCCAGGAG
>Ga0209632_10001358_pt1 | contig 24664 bp, 30 predicted proteins | sample COG_10_FD_184754 | JGI IMG/M metagenome (GOLD analysis project Ga0209632, IMG submission 184754) | Pelagic Microbial community sample from North Sea - COGITO 998_met_10 (SPAdes) (version 2) | ecosystem: Environmental > Aquatic > Marine > Neritic zone/Coastal water | place: Helgoland, sampling... | reverse complement strand
ACAATGATTAAAAAGGGCAGAAAGATTACGAACCCAATAATGAAAGCGGCGCGAAGTTCGGACAAAATGAACGCCGGGACCAACGTGGTGAGTGAAACGTCTGCGGGTGTGGCGGGGGGTGCTTCACTTGAGACCTGGACCATGAGAGCCAATTCCTCTGGTCGGGTATTAGCGAGCATGAATTCCTCAAGAGGGACGCGACCAAGGTCGAATGCCTCACCAAAACTGATTGTCCCATCAAGATAGGGCTGAAGGGCATCTGTGTTTACCAGTGTCAGAACAGGTGACATGACGAACAGGCTCAGGAAGATTGCCAGTCCAGCAAGCACCTGATTGGGCGGCACTCCCTGAAGGCCCAAGGCATTGCGTGTGATGGACAGCACCACGATGATTTTTGTAAAACTGGTGACCATTAGTAACAATGCAGGTGCTACAGCAAGAACGGTGAGTGAAAGCAGGAGCACGATCGCGCTGGATGGACCTTCGTCGCCAACGAGGTCGGGAAGGTTTATCGAGATTGCTTGTGATGGCGCGGACAGCGCCACACCGATGACCATGAAACTGAAAAATGTTGCGGACAGACCAAGAGCGGCGCGCACCCATCGACTCATGAGCGGACTGTCTTCTCGCGCAGAGTGGCGGCGAGTTGTCGCCAAGTGTCTGCCGATAGGACAGAGCCAGCAAGTGCGCTGTCGGACTGTGAATTCTTTAGTGACGCTAGAGCGTCTTCGTCTAGGAGGTCTAGGTCAAAACCTAGGGCTTCCGAGGAGTCACCGCGTTGCACCATGAAAGAATCCAGATGGACGGGCCGTCGTTCTTCTTTAATCTCAAGGGTTTCAGGAAGCATGTCGATCACACTGAGCAATGAAATGTTGTTCTCGGTTGCACCGATCATAAGTTTTTTTCCGCCTACCTCAACGAGTAGCAGGCTGCCTTTGCGGCTTACCGGAATCTTCGACAAGACTTGTATCATCGCTGAATTTGTAGGGCTTATGCGCTTTTTAGCGCGGGCTAGGCCCCAGATGAGTCCCACAACAATGGCGAGCGCAACAACGAGCTTGATAACGAGCGATAAAGTATCCATCAATTCACTTATTCGGCTTGAATCAATCCGTTGTTACGACTGAGGTGACCCGGAACCCGAACTGATCGTCCACGACAACAATCTCACCGTGGGCCAGCAGGGTGCCGTTAATAAACATGTCGAGGGGGGAACCCACTTCGCGGTCAAGTTCCACGATCTGGCCAGGTTGTAACTGCAGTAGTTGGCCAATCGGCAGTGAGGTGCGGCCCACTTCTATCGTGATCTCCATCTGCACTCCCGCTAGTGCATCCATTTGTTTCATCGTGCCCATGGCACTGAATGCGGCCGGAGCAGCGGCCGGAGCAGCGGCTGGGGCAGCGGCTGGGGCAGCGGCCGGAGCAGCGGCAGCAGCAGGCTCCTCAACAGAATCATCGACAGGGGCAAGGAATAGCAGTACCGCGCCCACGAGCGCACCGTCTACAAGCAGCGGCACACTCACGTCGGCACCGATTGTAGGTGCACCTGAGGCCGGTGCCGGAGTTCCAATTTCTGAATCCATCACCTGAGACATGGCGTCCACTGCCTCACCGAGTTCTTCGACTAGGCCCTCGGACGTAGTGATATCTGGGCTCGCGCCCTCGAGTAGCGCGACCATCAGATTACCGTTGATCGCCCCCTCCACTGAGACAACCGCCAGCGAACTAGTGGGGGTGATTTCAATATCCAATGGGTCCATCGATGGGTCGCCCGCAGACACGACCGATGTCACGGAAAGGGCATCACACAATCCTGACATGGACATGTGCATCTGTTCCATTATGAGTGCCATTCGGCTCTCGTTGTTACCAACGGTCATATCAACTCCTTATTTGTTTAAATAACTCGGAATGCTGCTTGAGTGCCTTCTCCACCAGGGAGTGCGTGCGCAAACACGACACCGTGGCTGGTGACTTCCCAAGCTGAGTCAGGTGAATGGCCTAGCCGGAACACATCTCCCACTGAGATGTTGGCGAAGTCGGCGAAACGTCCCTGGATGGGCCGTAAGCGCACGGACACTGTCACGGGTGCGGTCCGAATACGCGCCTCGAGGTCAGTGGCGAAGTCACGGCTTTTCGAGCCACTCTGTTCTGCCAGTCGAGCAGCAAGTGTCGCGTCCAAAGCCGGTAAAATTGGTGTGAGCGGCAACGCGAGGATTGTGTTAAAAACTTCTTCTTGAATTTCCAGTCGGAGGGTCGCGACGAGTACTTGGTCACCGGGAGAGGCTGCGTGGGCAAGCTCAGGTGAGGAGTATTGGCCTGTGAGGACGGGAAACCAAGTGATAATTCCGTCGAAACTAAATCGCAGAGCGCCAGCAATACTGCTCCCCAGATCACCCACAAGCACGTTTTCGATTTCCGTCAGACCACGTGATGGTTGGTCATTTTCTCCGGAGCCACCCAGGGGTAAGTCAATCGACAGCATGGCAAAATCCAAAGGCAGGTGGATCAGAGCGGTTGAATTGATTGGGTTAAGGGATGCGGCAAGAAGCAGCGTTTCTTCGGGAAGCGAATTTATAAAGGCTGAATACGTCGTTTGTTGCAAGGACTCTAACTCGTGGGAGCAGGACGCCCGCAGCTTCGCGGTGATCACCGAGGCGGTTTGGTCTGCGTACGCCCTTAACGCTGTCTCCATTATTCGCTGGTGTTCCCGGGTGAATGTGGAGGGATTTCGAAAATCATAAGATTCGGCACCGCTCGCCCCAGGGATGCTCCCTGATGAGCGAGTGCGAGCAGAAGTTTTTGATACCACGAAAGACTCATCGTCTGCTCAGAGCCCTAACTGAGCCTTTAATCGCAAAAAATTCAGAATGTTCGGGCGGTAGGGGCCGGTTCCTTCCAGCCTTTGAGCCCTCGAGCGCTGCTAGCCAGCTGCCCGATATCAAGAGTCGCGTTTCATCCATGGCGACCGGGTCACTACTACTGCATAACAAACTCCGTAAAATAGATATCGATTACTTGGGCGCCGTATTTTTCGGTCACCAGCGTGAGTAATGCCTCTTTGAGCTGGGCACGGCCAGTCTCAGTCACTACTTGGTCGATATCTTTATTGCTAAAGACCTCGATGGCAGCATCGAGTGCTATCGACCCATCGAGCTCGGCGTCATCCCCGGTGAGAGTTGTTTGCAGTGCTAGCCCGACCTTGAGGAAACGATCGTTCTTAAGATTAATGAAAATAGGCTCGAGTTTGATGACCTCGCCTTTATCTATTGCCGCAACGGCAACAGGTTGGACGCTTGCGGGCGCCTCTGAGGACCCATTTCCGAGATACATATACACGCCGGCCCCGATCAGCAGGACAGCCAGCACAACAACAACTATCCGCAGCCGTGAGCCCTTGTCGCCATCTTCTGAGTCAGACTTCTTTTTCGCCATAATTTTCCTCCATACGTCTCATCGGCTTTGCGGACCAAATCTTGAGCGAACTGGGTCTTATTTGCGTCACTGCAATGTGTTCTGATCGGCCATCTCACTGGCGACCCTCGCGCCAGCAAGGAGGGAGCGTTGTTCCTCCGTTAAGCCACTCGCCACTACGATCGCCACTCGTCGGTTGAGGCGAAGGTGATCCGGGTTGGACTCGGGGACCAATGGCGAAGTGTCCCCGTAGCCGGCAACATGCATTCTCGGCCGAGGAACTCCCCCTTCAGAGTTGAGAAACCGGGCAACTGCGCCCGCTCTCGCACTGGACAGTTCCCAGTCGCTGGGGAAATTAATCGGCTGCACAGGAGCCGTGTTGGTGTGACCTTCAACGATCAGTCTGGTTCCGGAATCCTGGAGCGCCGGAAGGAGTGCCCGAATCGCATCAGAACCGCCGGACTGAAGCGTGGCGCTGTGCGGAGGAAAGATCACATCGTCAACGAGGAGGGTCACAATCAGCCCTCGCTCCTCTCGGCTGAGAACTACCTTTCCGGAAAGGCCCGCGGAACTCACGGCGCTGGCGAGCGCTTGTTCTGCCTTGTTCAGGTTGGCCTGATCAGCAGCCTCGGCCGCCACCGCTGACTGAACAGCAAGGCTCGCCTTGATGCCATCAACGCTTCCTTGAGTGGACATGAGATTCGACACTTGGTCGCGAATTTTGGGCATGACATCAGGTATCACAATTGCGGGTGCATCGACCGGCGGGAGCGAGCTCAAAGTTACGTTGTCTCCAGCCAGGGGCAGAACGCTGTTATTGCCATCAGAAATGTTCACGGCCGTACCAAAAGCAGTGGCTAGGGAGGTGGAGAGTTCTTCATACTTTTCGTTATTGACTTGGCTGATGGCGAACAAGAGCACAAACAGAGCGAACAACAGGGTCACCATGTCGGCATAGGAGATTAGCCACCTTTCGTGGTTCTCCTTTTCCTCTTCGACATGGCGACGGTTAGTCAAGTTCAGCCTGCCTTTTCAAGATCCCGGAGGATATCAGCGGGAAGCAGTGCCCGAAGCCTGCGTTCCACCATGCGTGGGTTTGCACCGGCTTGAATGGCCAGGATTCCCTCGATGATTACCTCGCCCTGCGTGGTGCGCAGGTCATTGAGCAATTTCATTTTAGTTCCGATGGGTAGCCAGAAGACGTTCGCCGAGAGTACGCCCCACATGGCTGCGACGAAGGCCGCGGCAATAAGCCCACCCAGCTCGTCGGGGTTAGAAAGGTTTCCCAGAACGGTGACCAAGCCAAGAATTGTCCCGATAATGCCAATGGTTGGTGCGTAGCCACCCATATCCATGAAAAGTTTTGCTTGGCGGGTGCCGTACACCGTTTCACTGTGCAGTTCTGCCTCGAGAATGCGCCCGAGATCCCCGGGGTCTGTGCCGTCGATCGCCAACTCAAGTCCGCGACGTAGCAGCGCGTCTTCGATTTCGCTTACCGTGGCTTCTAAGGAGAGTAATCCATCCCTTCGCGCGATATTGGCGCATTCCACGAGAGTTTCCAGCAGACTTTCATATTTTGGGGTCCCGGATATGAGTGCTGTGCCGGCCGCTTTAAGCGACGCCAAGAATAACTTGCCTGACATCCCGGCAGCGCCAACGGCAAATGTCCCACCGAAAACCAGAATCAATGGGGCAAGGAGTAAAATAGAGGTAGGCGAGCCGCCTTCAATTATCAGGACGACCATGACAATGATGAAAGCGAGAACTACGCCAATAAGCGTTATTGGATCCACGATTATCCGCGCGGATTCATTGAAATGACGTTTGCACTAGCTGAACCTGAGGGGTCATCGATGGAATTAGCCACGTCTTGAGCAATTGCTAGGACGGTGGCACGGTCCAATCGAATTGAGTCAATAATGTCAGAGAGTCTCTCAGTCACCATAATGTGTTTGCCGTCCACGAGGGTCAACACGGTGTCCGGTGACTCCTCGATCCGTTCTATCAGATCACTATTCAGCGCGAACTTCTCGCCGTTGAGCCTCGTTAACTTAATCACGGTGCCAGCTCCTTCCTTAGAGTATTTTCGCTTCGCACAGTATAATCGGCAGGAATAGCAACGACTTAAGGTAGTCACGGGCGAGAAGGCCCACAACTGTCAATGCATCCTGCGCTGAAGCTATTGTGAGTTCAGGGAGATAATGAATTCTGTTTGGGCAGACACCCATGTGGCCTACCCAAACAGAATTGCACATTAACGCTTGATACTCATGAGTTCCTGTAGCATTTCGTCTGCAGCCGTCATTGTCCTAGAGTTTGCCGCAAAGCCCCGCTGGGCCACGATTAAGTTGGTGAACTCAGAAGCCAGGTCCACGTTGGACATTTCTAGGGATCCCCCCTGTATTGACCCGCGCCCACCAACGGTCGCAGAGCCAATTAACGCCACACCGGAGTTAACTGAGGTCCGGTAGTTGCTGTCGCCCACTTTTTCCAAACCATCAGGGTTATTGAAAATAGCGACCGCTAGCTGTGCCAGGGCTTGTTTTTTACCATTACTGTAAATACCGATGAGTTGGCCATCACTGGTCGTGGAGAAGGTGGTGAGCGCACCGACGGCTGCACCATTTTGTTCGGTGATACCAAATGAACTCGAAGCCGCATACTGGGTAAGTCCGGTGATATCCACTTCGAAGTCGGCTACCGGCACCGCCACAACAACTGGGGGACCAACCGCCGCAGCGACTGCAGGCCGATTCAGCGCTGCAATTGGAGAGGCAGTAGTGAGGACACCATTTCCGTCAAAGGTGATCGCGACCGCAGCCCCGGCGGCTCCGTCTTCACCAGTTAACTGAACGTTCCAACCCGGAGCAGTCTTGGTGAACGTGGCCGTAGTCGCACTCGCCGCCCCCAGGACATCGTAAGTGGTGATTGAACTCGTCACAGTGGTTCCATTGGCAACATCAGCCTTAAGGTTACCCCCCATACTCATGGTGGTGCTGGATACGGCCGGCAACAACTGTGCCACCGGCAAAGTGATGTCTGTTGTGGCGGCATTGGGGTTAATAACACCGGCGGCATTGGCCATGTAACCCTGCACGATGTTGCCGTCGGGTGCGGTCAACTTGCCGGCGGCATCCATCGTGAAGGAACCAGCCCGCGTGAATTGATTTTCTATCCCATTGTTGGTGACAAAGAATCCTCCACCTTGAAGAGCGAAATCGGTGGATACCCCTGTTAGTTGGGAAGAACCCTGACCGAAGTTAGTTGACACGCCGCCCAGTTTGACACCGAGTCCGATCTGGACTCCATTCACGCCACCTCGAGCAGCAGCATTGGCAGCACCGGCAACGGGGGCACCGGGTGCCTTTACTGCCTGAGAGATCGCTGACTCGAAGACAGCCGTTGATGCCTTATATCCAGCCGAGTTCACGTTTGCGATGTTGTTGCCTGTTACGTCCATCATTTGTTGGTGGGCGCGCAGACCTGTAATTCCTGAGAATAATGAGCGAAGCATTTTTTACCTCCGGTTGTTGTTGAGTTGAACCGTTCGGCTCAACTGCTTCTTGTTCAACGCCATCCGTGGCCTCGCAATCAAAGGTTTCGCAATCCCTAGCAGCACCTTTTTTGTTACCTAGTTACTCAAACGCGGTAGGCCTATGCCTCGTGCGTTTGCCAAGAAATGTGTTCTCACCCCTCTTCCACACTGGAGACAGTTGTCTCACTGTCTCCTGAAGAAGCGACAGTCGGGTTCGGGATCGACGGGCTCACAACTGGCGTGCCGGATTGGGTCAGCCCCAAGCTTTGTAGCGCCTTAACTAATTCGGGTGCGAGATTGGCCGGCAACGACGGCCCAAGATCCGTCAACGCTTGCGCAACCTGTGAATCATTGGGCCCACCAATAACTCCTGTGACCGCGTCTAGCTCGACCGACTTCCCATCGATTACCAGCATTTGGCCGTCATCGGTAAAGGATGCGGATTCCACCGTTCCTTCAGTTTTTTCACCGGAGGTACTCACGTAGGTGACCTGTTTACCCACCAGTTGAGCGGCCTGTGTTTCTTGCTGGCTGCGAGCCGTCTCTTCACCCTGCGTGACCATGGTTGTGAGTTTTTCGACCATGGTGAATTGGGCGGTTTGGGCCAAAAATTCGGCGCCATCGGCAGGGTTGAGGGGATCCTGATATTTCAACTGGGCAACCAAGAGCTTCAGAAATGCTTCACTGCCCAGCTCTCCAGCAGGATCGGAAGCTTTTGCTGGCTTTGGTCCCATTAACTCGGCAATGGGAGTACCGGTCGATCCGATAGGGGTGATAGTCATCGGATGTCCTTTCTTTTCAGATGGGGTGGGAGTTGGTTGAGTTCAGACGCGCACATCGACGCGAGCTCCCTCGGTTCGTTCACTATTTGTGAGGGCATCGATGGTGTCGCCAGCGATCTCACTATTTTGTTGGTTCACCGGGCTGTCGGGATTACTTGAATCCACCATGCGGCCGTTAGCTGATTCCTGCTCTTCGCTGAGGAAGGAAGATCCTTGATCGACCTGACTATCGACAAGGTCAAGACCAGATTGAAGAAGGTTTTGGCGCAGATCTGGCATGGCTTCGCGAAGTGCTTGAACCGCCACTTCACTGGCCCCAAAGGCGTGGATAGATACGGTGCCTCCGTTAACCTGAATCCGAACCGACACCTGACCCAATTCCTCAGGATAAAGACGCAAGGTTGTTTCGTAGGTGCCATTGGCGAGACCCTTAAATGCACTCAAGTGAGCGGACATCTGGGCAGCCACCGGCGTCGGCGCTTTTGGTTCGGCTGACAGGATTGGAGAACCAGGATCAAGTGTTGCCTGTGAGGGCCCGGACGCTGCCACCTGGTTTATCATTACGGGAGAAACTGGCATGTCTACGCCTGCTCGAGCCGCACTACTTTGGGATCTATCAATTATCTCACTTTCAAATTGACCAGTCCGGACAACGCCTGCGGCTGACTCGCCCGGGGTCCCAAATCTCCTATCGTTCTGGCTGCCATCGTCACTCGCACCGTCCGAAGGTGGACCTGATTCATTAGACGTTGTCACACTGGATTCGGAGACGGTGTTGGATTCACCGGGAACTTCACCGGCTTCACCCTCAACGGTTAAAGATCCGCTCGTTGTCTCTGTTGGAGAATCAGTTGCAAGGGCGTCCACCGGGGCACCGCTGTTGGTTGGTGATTTCGCGCTCCTGCTATTTGGCACAGGCGCTGTCCCAGCGTCCGGTGCGGTGTCAGCGTCCGGTGCGGTGCCAGCGTTGGGGCTGGCCCCCGACATTGCCTCGTCCGCCACTGAATCGGCGGAGCCAGTACCGAGCACACTGTTCACAGTTTCTTCATTCCCGACCTGGGTGTGTGTGGCATTTCCGGTGACAACTGCAGGCTTCATCGTGTTATTTGTGGGTAACTCATCTGGCATTGTTCCGTTGGTAGTGGAAAGGGAACCTGCACCTGACTTAAACGTGGCAGAGGTTATTCCTTCCTGAGATTCAGACGAAGTTTCGAGTTCTGCGTCCATGGAATTTGGGTCAACAACCCCAAGGCCAACTAATTCGGGATCTAGTGATTCCCTACCAACGGGAGCGGCGACGGTAAGTCCGATTGGGGTCAACCCAAGGTCGTCTTTGCCCTCGGAATCGGTGAGCTCGGCTACCAAGTTTTGCGTTGCGCTCTGATCAATATCGGGCTTCGCCGTGCGGATTCGTGGGCCATTGTCAGATTCGCTTTCCTCAGATCGCCTTGCGGTCGCATGCTGTTGACCATCGTGGCGTTCGCGCACCTGTTGCGTAGTCTTGCTCAACTCTGTTGCAAACCGACCCGACGAGTCAGCTGATCGAGCCGAGCCACTGAGTACTGCCGGTTCCGCGGCCGCATTGGCCGCGATTGTCGCCACGGTAGTCATGAGTCTTTTCCCTTCTTTGTTGATCCTTGCTTGCGGTAGAAAATCATGCTTCTGGCCCGTTCGTCCGAGTTCAGCCGTTCGGCCCTGTCACTGGCAAGTTCGGCAGCGTCTTGCTCGCGATCGAGTAGTCGCTGGCTGATCTCCCGATCTTGGTCAGTAGCCAGCCACGCCAGACGCGCGTTCTCAGCGCGTAGTTGCGCCAGCATTAATGAGTCGTTGATTTGTCTGATGAAAGCAACTGAACTTGAGCGTTGTGCCGCAATGAATTTCATGTCTTCAACCCGGCGCCGACCGTCCAGTAGCAGTTCAGCGAGGTTTGAAGATGCTTCCTCGAGTTCACAAGATAGACCGGCAACGGCCACTCGTTCGACTCCTAAAGCAGCAAGCGCTTGACTTTGCTTTGCTTTTCGAACTTTCAGCAAGACATCAAGGTTCCGATTATTCACTGGGTGCCTACCAATCCGAGAAGTTGCTGTTGTGATGCGTCAAGACCGGGGACTTCGTGGGTGGGCTGTTGAAGGAACGCATTGATGCGTGGCATGAGTGAAATGGCCCGGTCCACGTCGGCGTTGGACCCATTCACATAAGCGCCGACTTCCACCAAGACGCGAGCTTCCCGGTAGGCCGCTAATAGTTTTTTCAACTCGGCACCACTCGACTGAACTTCACTGCTGGTCACATATGGTGCAACTCGAGAGACGGAACCGAGTACGTCAATGGCCGGGTAGTGATTTGCGGTGGCTAACTCCCTGTCTAAAACAATGTGTCCATCAAGGATCGATCGGGCACTGTCGGCCACGGGATCTTGGAGGTCGTCGCCCTCAATGAGAACTGTGTAAATACCCGTAATGGTGCCAACGCTCGAGGCACCGGCCCGTTCGAGTAAGCGAGGCAACATCGCAAATGCAGATGGGGGATATGCGCGGGCCGCGGGTGGCTCACCAGCGGACAGGCCGACCTCTCGTTGCGCGGTCATGGTCCGTGTGATGCTGTCAATGAACAACAAGACGTGTAGTCCTTGATCTCGAAAGTGCTCAGCCACGCGAGTAGCCGTCGAAGCCGCCTGAAGACGCACCATGGGTGGCATATCTGAGGTCGCAACAACGACTACTGATTTAGCCAGGCCTTCTGAACCGAGGTCATTCTCGATGAATTCCAGTACTTCACGGCCACGTTCGCCAACCAGTCCCACGACCACTACGTCGGCTGAAGTATTTCTCGCCATCATGGACATCAGGGTTGATTTTCCCACACCTGAACCGGCGAAGATCCCGATTCGTTGCCCGCGCCCAATTGGGATCAAAGTGTCAATTATTCGAACTCCCACGTGTAATTGCTGTGTGATTCGTTGGCGCGAAAGTGGAGACGGAGCCTGATTGGTCGTGGATAACAATGGCATGGTGGGTAGGGGACCCTTGTCGTCTATCGGGTTTCCGAGGGCATCAATAACGCGCCCCAATAATTTATCACCAATAGGAACCCGCACCGGTGCATTTGTGGCTCGTGCGGTAACACCGGGTGCAACGCCAGACATTTCTCCCAAGGGCATGCACGCCAGCCGATCCCCAGAAATTCCGACCACTTGAGCTGGAAGGCTCTGCCCTTGAACGTCTAGGTCGAGTACGTCACCGATTGCTGAGCGGACGCCTTCGAGCCAGATCGTCAATCCGTTGACGCCGACGACCTCACCGCTCACAGGAAGGCGAACAGCATCGCGACCATGATTTAAAGTCTGTTGAAGGTTCACGGGGAAATCGCCTCCTTTAATCGTGCGATCCGTTGGCTGATTTGGGAATCGACCCGAGTGCAGCCACTTGTCACAGTTGCTCCGTGGACTTCAATTGAGTCATCGGCCAACAGGCGCACGGGACGCTGAAGGGTCTCTTCAAAATCGATACCCAAGCCGTGAACTAATTCAAGATCGTCCGGGTGTAATGCCACGCGCACTTGCGAGTGGCCGGGGATTTCGGCAGCGGCGGCGCTGATCGAATTGACGACGTGGGCCTTGTCGGTAGACAGTTCTGCCCCGAGGATTTCTTCTACAAGTTCAACGACTACACCGCCCAGATTCACACCAACCTCGGTGTACACCGGGATAGTGGCCGACTCCAATGAGGACATACCACTTGCCAAGACGTTTAAAGCGATTTCGAGTTTGGCTCTCAATTCAGAGTGTTCCAACATGATAGCCGTGTGCTCGGTGAGGAGTTCCGCGCGAACATCGGCAGCCATCTGCTCGCGACCTTCGCTGACACCCGTCGTAAACCCAACTTCATGTCCACTCTTATGGCCGGCTTCAAAACCAGCGTCGAAACCCGCATCAAACCCGCGGGTCATCACACTCGACTCAGATTCGACGGCCAAATCTAGTGTGGTTGGCTCAGCAGAAAGAACTACTTCCTGGGGATTGACTTCCGGGGAAAGATCAATTTCCAGTTGACGCAACACGCTGTCAAACCGAGTTGCTGTCAGTGTGCTTGCTTCAGCCGGTGTTACGGGAGAGGCGTTAAACAACGAAGTCATCTTCACCACCACCAGCGCTGATTTCAATATCGCCTTTTTCATCAAGGCGCCGGATTACAGCTACGATTTTTCCTTGGGCTTCCTCTACACCGCTGCGGCGCACCCGGCCCATAAGTTCCAATTCCTCTTCGAGCATTTCTGCTGCCCGATTGGAAAGATTTCGCAAAACTTTCTCGTGAAGTTCCGTGCTCACGCCCTTTAATGACATGGCAAGGTCTTGCGGATTGACCTCACGGAGAATCAACTGCAGCGACCTGTCGTCAACATTCTTGACGTCTTCGAATAGGAATAGTTGTGAGCGAATAGTCTCTGCGAGTTTGGGGTCTTGTTCCTCAATGCTTTCAAGAAGGACTTTCTCGGTCTGTCGATCGGTGCGTTGAATAATCCCGATCAAGGGATCAATACCACCGATATATGAAGATTCCGTTGTCACGAGCACATTGGACATCTTGCGTTTCAGGACAGTTTCGACCAAGCGAACTGAGTCCGGATTAACCCGCCCCATGAGGCCAATTCGACCGGCAACTTCGCCCTGCGTCTCGTCTTGCAGTGAACAAAGAACAGATGAAGCAAGGTCTGATGGCAAATATGCGAGAACGACAGCAATGATCTGCGGGTGTTCATCTTTGATGAAGGACAAGATTTGTGAGTGTTCCATTTTGCGCATGAAATGAAATGGTGGTTCTGCGATGGAGCTCACCATTTTCTCGAACATTTCGTCTGCTTCGGCCTGGTCAAAGATCATGTCAAGTAAATCTCGAGCCACGTCCAGGCCGCCACTGCCTGCCATTCGAGTGCCCGCAGCGTAAGTGATGAACTCGCGGATAATCTCCAGTGCAAGCATCGGATCTACTTCTTTAAGCCGGGCGACCTCGCCCGTGATGGCCTGAATTTCCTCATTGGGCAATTGCGCAAACACGGGTCGGGCTGCGGCAGTACCCAATTGGGCCACTATCACGGCAGCTTTATAAGCGGGTGTGATCTCTTCCGGGCGAATAGGTGCCATGGGCGCGACCTACTTCGCAATCCAGGTACGCAGGACCTTAGCGACCTGCTCTGGTTCTTCGGTGGCAAAGTCCCGGAGAGTGTCATAGGTTGCAGATCCGGCGTTCTTAATGTAGCTCGGGATGAATTCTTCTTCTCCCTCAACTGGGGGAACTCCACCCGCTCCTACCAACACGGGAACAGCAGTTTCTTCAATTTGCTGACCATCTTCATCGAGACTCTCCAGCACGACGGGGCCTCCGAATCCTTGGGCTTCAAGCGTTCCCATGTCGATCATCGTTCGGCGCTGGCGACGAAGTGAAAGTATGCCCAAAATTAGGACCGCTAGAACTAAGACTACTATACCGATTTGGCGTATGAGGTCGAAAGTTGCGGCACCTGCCTCCGCTGCCAGAATTTCAGCAGCAGCTTCTTCGGCAGCGTCAGCCGCGGAGGTGTCGAATACCACCTGGGAAACCTGAATTGCGTCTCCACGCTCCGCATTGAGTCCGACCGCGTTGGCCACGATCGCCTCAACCTCACCAAATGAGGCTGCTGGGACTGCGGCATCGACCAAAACTGCAACGGTGAGCCTGCGAATGTCTCCGGGTGCACCTATTCGTTCCGTGATGGTGCTGTTAATTGGATTTGTTTGAGTTGTCGATGTTTTTTCATAGTCGTTCTCAGAATCGGTAGTAGTGCCTTCACCGATCACAGCGGGCGGGTCGCCTACGACGGGGCCTTCGATTGCGCTGTTGTCAGTTGCCGTGTAGGTCTCGGTGTTTGTTTGCCCCGTGAGCGGGGGTAATTCTTCGGGGTAAGCGTACTCTTGAGTGGTTGTAGACCTTTGGTCAAATTCAAGATCGGCGTTAACTGTGACAGTGGAAACACCAGGGCCCAAAACTTTGTCCAGCATCGTTTGTGCAGATTCAATGAGGCCTTTCTCGATTCGGGCACCCTGGGACACGGATGCCGCGCCTGAAACCCCGCCACCGGAGAGCAACACTCCAGAAGAGTCCGAGACGCTGACTTTTTCTGGGGCCAATCCAGGTACGGCGGAGGCCACCAAATTGGTGATTGCTTGGACCTGTTCGCCATCGATAACTTGACTTCCACCCATGGAAATGAGTACGGACGCCGTCGGCTTATCTGATGCCTGGGTAAACACAGTTTCCGCTGGAATTGCAAGGAGGACAGTTGCCGACCGTACGCCATCAATTCCTTCGATGGTTGAGGACAGTTCGCCTTCGAGTGCGCGTTGGAAAGTAACGTTTTGCATGAATTGAGAAGTAGTCATGCCTTGCTCATCGAGTAAGGAGTAACCGCTACCGGCGTCGGCAGGGAGTCCGGCCGCACTCATGGTCAATCGGGTTGCAGAGACGTCTTCTGGGGCAACAAGGATCTGGGTACCGCCTGCATTCAGCTCATATGCTGTGCCCTGAATATCAAGTTCTTCAGTGATCGCGACCGCGTCTTCACTGGACAGGTTTGAGTAGAGCGGTGTAAGCGGGGAGGCAGTCACCCGCAACAAGACCATTGCGCCTACGAGCAAAGCGAGAATCCCGATGACAATGGCGGTGATTTGTCCGGGGCTAAATAGGCGAAGGGCTGTGATTGCCCTCGTGCCGAAAATTTTTAAGGTCTCGATCACAGTTGCATCCTCATGATTTCACTAAAAGCTTCGAGTGCCTTATTTCGCACAGCGACAGCGGTCTGGGTGGCAATTGATGCTTCCTGTGCCGCCATGAGGTATTCATGTGGATTCTTTAATTCACCCGTGGCCACTTTGGTGGCAAGGGCGTCAGAGTTTTGTTGGAGTGCGCCCAATTGATCCATTGCGCTTGCCAAGCTAGATCCAAAGTCCAATCCGGTGCCTGCGCCGGTGACCGCACCACCAACCCCGGCTCCCTCAGACGGAATCGCCCCCGGGCTGATACTTGGGCTGGGGGGTGTGGGAGGAAGCGGAGGTAACGCTGTAGAGAGTGAGACTCCGGGAATACTGAAGGTCATGGGTTATCTGCCTAACTGAAGTGCGGCTTGGTAAGCCTCGGTCGCGCGTTGAACTACCGCTAGGTTTGCCTGATAGCCGCGCTGAGCAATAATCATGTCGGCCATCTCGGTCGTCAAGTCAATGTCAGGGCGGCGAACGTACCCATCTGCGTTAGCAAGTACATTTTCCGGATCGTAAGTGACCAGCCCCACTGCTGAAGAGGATTGAACCACTTTAAAGGAAACTCCGCCTCCCACGGTGCCGCCGGTCCCGATCATGTTTGGTACAGGCGATGTGTCTGCAGTTCCGACCACCGATTGGCGACGCACGGCACCTTCATCCATGGTCCGGACCGTGTTTACGTTGGCCACATTGTGGGCAATCGCATCTAGGGAGTTTTTATAAAAATTAATGCCGGTACTTGAAATATTAAAAATCGACAGCATGATCAGCTACCGCCCAAGACATTTTTCATGGCCGTAAATCTTCCCTCGGCGGCGCGCAAAGCGAGCTCTAGCCGCAGGTTAGTTTCCGTGCCTAACAGGGTTTGTTCTTCGAGGCTGACGTTGTTGCCATCCTGCGTTCGGGGAGCTTCCGACGCAATGACGCTCACAAAACTTTGCGTCGTGGCTGAGCCAGAACCGGGCATGTCAAGGGCTGCACTCAATGCGCCCTCAAACTCGATGTTGGTTGCCGTGTAGTTGGGCGTAGACAGATTCGCTACGTTATTCGCAATTGCTTCTTGACGCATCATTAATCCGTCAAGAGCGATGCGTACCGCCGGGTTTACCAAGCCAAAGTCCATGTGAGATCCCGTTCACCAATGAAGGTAATTGGGCCAAATCCTTGGCGAGTGAGGCGAGCTTCCTGCTCAGAGATTTTATCGGCCAGCTAGTGGGGCATCTGAGACTTTTCCCGCAGACAAACCAAATTCTTTTCGAGGCCGAAGGTTTAACCATTAAATGGGCCGGCGAGGCGCCGGATCCCGACAAGTTTTTCAACACTTACGTCGCTGATTCGAGTGCCCGCGCTCGGATTGGCGGCTTCGACCATGCGGCCGTCGCCCAGATAGAGGCCAACATGGTTAACCTTGAGGGGGGAAGGATCCCGGTTGTGCCCAGAAGGTTCGTGAAAGAAGACCAGGTCACCAGCTCGAGCTTGCTCAAGTGAGGCCACTGGTTCACCAATTTTGATCTGCTGCCAAGACACGGGTGGAATTGAGAGCCCGTGTTGCTGGGCGATCCATTCGGTAAAAGCCGCACAATCCCAACCTGTTGTGGGGTTATTCCCACCAGCCACATAAGGCACCCCCACGAAGTTCACAGCATATTGAGACATTCGTGCGCCAAGTTGCGCATCCGAGGACAGCATTCCATTGCCAGGAGGCTGAGACAATGGATTCATTTGACTTTGCGAACCCGGGAAACTGGGGACCATTCCCGTCATTGTGGCGAGGGTGGACTGAAAATCCCCCGCGGTCGGGCCGGGAAATTGCGAGTTGGCTGCGATCGCATTCGACCCAGTCATGGGCAGTGCAGATCCAGTTTGTAACGGGGGAAGTTCCAGCCGGGAGCGGATCGCTCCGATCCGCGCCATGACATCGTTGATACTCACGTTGACTCCCGATTAGGCGCATCGCATCGCGCTTTATTAACCTAGCCATCGGCTCCAGTGAACAAATATTGAGGAATTATGCCCACCGATTCCTAGCGCTTCGGGGCTGTCGCCTCAACTCCATCTACCTTAGAGAAGTGGGCAGCGTTAGCGAGGATGGCTGGGACGCCATCGCGCAGCGATAGGGCGAAGGATTTACTCGGGACAGGTTCCTTGTTCATCAGCCTTTCAAAGATCGCCTCCAGCTGCACAGCCTCCCGCCACAAGCAATAGGTTTGAAACCACGGTAGGGGTGCGGTATCTAGGTGCGTTGCTATTCGGAACACATTGACGAGCTCGTTTCGAGAGAGAAATCCATCTTCGTCGCGAGTGACGGGTGCGGTGTCCAGCGGAGTTGGTGGGAGGTCGCGGGCAGAATAGGTGGCCGTGAAGTACCCCAGATCCATCAGGGGGTCACATGCGGTGGCACGTTCCCAGCCGAAAACCCCAGAAATAGTCGGAGGGGGCTGAGTCATAAACAACAGATTTTGCATTCCGTAGCGGCCGTGGCTAAGGACCGCGGGTCGGCTTTCGGGGCAATTTTCTAACAAGTAGTCCCCGAGGATCTCGAATCCGGGCAGACGGCGCATTTTGAGTTTACGGGCGAGACGTTTGGATTCCAAAACGAGTTTGCGCAAATCGCTGCCTCCATGATCGAGACCTTCAACTTGCTTTGGGCTGATCTCCACTTGAATCCGGGCCAGGTCATCGATGGCGCGACGGGACATCCCCACCTTGTCTTCAACATTGTTCAGGGCATCTGGAATTGAATTAACAACCCGAGCTCCGGGTAGGAAAGCACTGAGATAGAAGGGCGCACCAATTATGCTGGTGTCGTTGCACACGTGTAATATTTCGGGCGAATGAAGATTGTTCTCCCGAAGAATCCTTAACAGAGAGATCTCGTCTTCCAAGCTCATGACATCGCTGGGCTGGGGGCCATCGAGGCGTCGCTTGAGCACAAATTGAACGTTTTCATCGCGTGCGAGGTGGAAACTACCTGAAGACCGCTGCATCCCGAGCCGGCCCCACAGCAGTTCACCCGTACCAAATCCCATTTCATCCAAATAGGCCTGTAGCGATTCAAGAATGAGGAGCGGAGGAGCTTTCTTTCGCTCGGCCAGCCGCTCAGCCTTTTCAACTGAGGCAACGACGGTCACGCCATCAGGTACACGCGATAGCGTCATCAATGGCATTACTTTCCTCCTGTCAAATCTGAACGAGAAACGTCCGCTTTAGTAGTATCGGCCGATATTCGGTGAAGTTTGGCTTTTCCCCAAGATTATCAGTGCTGAGTAATGGCAGGTAGATTTTTTGGGTCGGAAGACCTGACAGGGGCGAGTAGCGACGGGAGCGGGCATGGCACGGAAATCTGGAATGGGCGCCGGAATGGATCCGGTGACAAAGGTGTTCATGATTTTGGCCTTCATTGGTAGCTTTGTATATATTGCAAGTATGCTCAATGATTCCGTCAATGAACTGGTAAGTGACACGATTGGTGTCAATATTCAGGGCCCATAATTTAAACGGGATAGCCATAAACGATATAAAGGTATAACATTGCCTCATGGAGATTTGGATTTTCTTCTTGGTGTTCATTGTGGCTGGTTTGGGTCTCCTCGCCATGTTGGGCTACGTGAAAAACGAAACGGATCGCTTGGAATTGAAGCATTTTATGGCGACGGCGGAGTTCAAACGCGAAATGGTAGAAGTGCAAGCTCAACATGCCATCAAGATTGAACAAGATCGCGAGACTATTGAGGGACTAAATCTTCGAATTACCGAATTAAATATTCAAATCGACGAAGAAGCCTCGAATAACCGCAAATTGCAGTCAAGCTTGGACAAGTTACGTGAGGATATGGCTGAAAAAGATCCCGCTAGTGACGACGTCTTAGCCCTTTAGTTTTGTCGCGTTAACCTCGATCGTCTTGTGACGTGTTGTTCATGGCGATGTTTCGCTGGTCGGTGTTGCATTCCCAAATAAATTCGAGTACCTCTGCCATGATTTCGCGAGCTTGTTGCTCCGCGGCACCGACGCGCACTTCCAATGTCTTGTTGAGTATCAAGCCCAAAACTGTGTGCTCTGCGAGCAGCATCACCTGTTCATTATCTCGAGCAATGATTTCGATTAGAAAATGTCCTCTTTGTCGCGGCCGCAGTCGCTTAATTAAATACAGCTTTTCCGCTCCCTGAATTTTCACGCGCAACTGATTACTGGCAAATAGGGGATCGTGATCTAACACGGCCCTGTTGATTCCTAACGTACCGCGTGGGTGTGTTTGCACCATTCGGTACACCGCAAGGATCAACCAGTTCACGTGGATCAACGAGTCGTAAGGAAGTTCCTTAGTTTTGATGGGGTCGACCGCAGAAAGTAATGACGTAGCCCCATCGACCGAATAGTCATAAGCGAAGGAAACCGCGCCGACACCTGAGTTTTCCCTCATGGGAGGGTAGACGACAGTGGATCGGGTGCCATCGGTGAGCCAGTGCCGACCGCGAGAATCCAGGGCAATCATGAGAGGCAAATGATTGCCAGGATCAATCCCCACGTAGTGGACTACCGGATTTCCACTCACATGTCCGCAACTCACTCCACTCACACACGCCATCCTTTCATGCGTCAGGACCACCACGCGGGAACTGCAGGTTCCACGAGATACATATTCACGCGTAAAAAAATACTGGCCGTAAAGACGGGCCACCTGAAAGTTAACCCATGGTCTACGATAGTGGCATGGATCCTAGCTTCGATAAAAGTGCCGATCAAGGCCCAAGCAAGGGTTCACTCGATGGGGTGATCCTCGAACAGGGCCGTGCCTCGGGTCGCGCGATTCTAGTCACGGTGGGCATCTGGTTCTCCGTTATTTTTGTCGTGGGTGTGATCACATTGATTCAGATAAATGCATCCATTGCGCTTTTACTGACTCTGCTACTGCTGTTATTCCCGTTACTGAGCTTTCTGAATTGGGTGATGTTTCGTATAACGATCGATTCAGAGAAGATCCAGTTGGTGCGGACGTTTATCTTTCGGAACAAAGAGTCCCTTGAGTTCAACAAAATTGAAGGTGTAGATATCGCGCAAGGGCCATTCGGTCGAGCCTTCAATTACGGGAGACTAACGATTTCCGGGGTGGGGATTAAGCAGCTACGAACCGAACCCATTAATCGTCCGGACAACGTGGCTCAACAGATCCGTGCGCTCATTGCCCAGCGCTAAATCGGCCATTTATAGCCGTAACTGCTGGATAAATGGTGACAAGTAACTGGATCACTCGGGGTCTTCAATTTTTGGCAGAAGCGGAAGGTCCTTAATCGCTGAAGCAAACTCAGACATAGCCTCAAGAGTTGGCGCAACAGCCTCCTTGTTCGCTGCCTCAATCGCCTCGAATACTTCACTGCGGTGCACTTTTACACTTTTCGGTGCATCTATTCCTACCCTGATCAGATCGCCGCGAATCTCAAGGATGGTTACGACCACGTCATCGCCGATCACAATGCTTTCGCCAACCTTGCGACTCAGTACCAGCATCTGCTACCTACGCAGCCATTAGCGGAGTGCGTACAGACAAATCAGTATTTTCCACAATTATCTGTTCTGCAATTTGGGCGTTGGGATCAAGAAGAAGGGGAGCCATCATGTTCACTGTGGAATCTTTGAAAGATTCACCCAATGTCACAACAAGAAGCAATAACACTTCTGGGCCGCTTTCGAGGTCGAACCGCCTCGCCACTTCATCGTCGACGAGAGGCGCGTAATTAGGAAAGAATGACGCTGCCGGGACGACCACAAAATTGATGGCAGCATCTTCAAGTGATTGGAGTCGGTATACCAATCCTTCATCGTTTAATTTGATTAGGGAGAACTGGGTGAATTCAGGAAACCCCAAAAGCCCGCCCCGTACTTCCACCACAGGGACGTCGTTCTGCACACCATTTGGCGTGATGTCTGACATGTGCTCTCCCTCTCCAGCTTGTGAATTCATGTGAATTATCGTTCTCTTAAACACAGTTATCTTAAGAAATCCATCAACGATGGTTGCATAATACTGGCCGTGGCGTACAGGGCTGCTTCGTAGCTTGTCTGCTGCATGGTTAATTCCATCACAGATTTTGTGAGGTCGGTGTCTTCAACAGCGGCCAAAGCCCCCGTGACATTCAAAATCCGGTCCGCAGTTACGTCGTGAAGTTCATTGAGTTGATTGATTCGAGAGCCGATGGTTGCTTGGGCGCCGCGAGCCGTGGCAATCACTGAGTCCAGTGACACTAGGTTGGCTGGGAGGTTGCCCGGGGTGTTTCGCAAACTGTCTGCGATGGCGGTGAGCACGGCAAAGGCATTCGCTCCCCCAACACCGAGAACTTCGGGGCCATTTAATTCAATTCTGACCGTAGAGCCAGAGTCATCAACCCGCGTGGTGACCTGATTGGTGTCTCCGATGTAATCGCCTCCAGCGTTGTAGGCGGTGGCTGCCGATGTTGCACCATTGAAAAGGGCTCGTCCAGCGAAGTCAAAATTTGCTGCTATTAGCAGACTGGAAGCAATGACATCAATTTGGGCAGCGAGTGTGGCTCGGGTGCCCGCAGTCGAATTGGAGGCCTGCCCTTGAAGCACAAGCTCACGGGCTTTGAGAAGTTGTTCGTTGATTGAGTCCACTTGGGTGCGCGTCGCATTGAGTCTGAGTACACCATTGTCGATGTTTTGCGCGTACTGCGACATGCGGGTTTGCTCCGCCCGCAGCGCCATAACTGACCTGGTGCCGCTCGGGTCTTCACTGGCACGTTGGATTGCCTTGCCGGAGGAGATCTGCTCCTGAAGTTGGGCCATGCGCTTGCTCATTGAGCTCACTGAGTCCATATTTTGCAGGCTTTGCGAACCAGTTGCAAAGCGCGTAATTGAGGTCATGGATAGTTCCTATCGTCCGACAAGGCCGGTGCGGTTGATGAGGGTATCGAGTGCGTCGTCAATTGCGGTAAGGACGCGGGCGGCCGCTTCATAGCCTCGCTGGTAGGTGAGCAAATTCGCCATCTCTTCATCTATGTTGACGGCGGACTGTGAATCAATTTGGCTGGTGATGCTCGCCATGAAAGCCTGCACCGTCTCTGACGTTTGCTGGGCACCTTGAGCGGCGAAACCTAGGGATACGACCAGATCTTGATACAGCTCGTCAGCTCCATTGGCCGTTCTTCCCAGTGCCGACATCGCGTCCGCATTAGATCCGTTGAGTGAGGCAACTCCCCCAGCGGGTGCAACCGACGAGGCAGCAATTTTTGAGCCGGCGGTTAATGCGACGCTGATGGTAGCTGCTGTGGTACCTGTAAAAAGGTCTGTGCCTGCGGTTCCCGCAGAATCAAACCCGGCAGCCTGAGCATTATTCACCGTAGTTGCGAGGGCGCTGGCAACAGCATTAAGTGATGTCGTCCAGGCTGGGATTGTGGTGGCGATCGCAGTGAGGTAACCGTTGGCATTTCCACTTGAAATGGCAGCTGCTGAGTCGTTTCTCGACCACTGCACCGATGTTGTTCCGCCTGCTGTGGCAACTTGCAGTGTTGAGTGATTCGCTGGACCAACGAAGGTCGCTCCGCCGAGGGACACACTCATGTTGTTACTGCTGTCGATCAGGTAGGTGCCACCCACGGCTTCGGCAAGTTGAGATGCCGCATAGGAACGCTGGTCCATCAAGGCATTTATTGCGGTTGTTCCCTCTGGGGTCTGACTGATTGAAATGTTGAGCTCGGCAATCTGTTTGGCGTAGGAGTTTGCTGAGGTCACCAAATTCGTCAAGTTTTTTGTGTGGCTGGCTGAAATATTTGTTAATTGCTGGGCTGCATCGTTAAGTGTGTCTGTGAGCACGTTGGCTTGTGCGATTACTTGTATTCGGGCGGCTGCATTGCTTGTGTCTCTCGCGATATCCGCGAATCCCGTCCACAGTGCATCTAGCTTTGCCTGAAGGCCGGATGTACTCGGCTCCGGTAGGACTTGTTCGATTTGGTTCAATACGGTGCTTGTCACCGTGAGGTCACCCAGTCGTGCTCCTTCGGTGCGTGCCCGATCTCCGAGTATTCCACTGTGGAGCCGTTGGATTGAAGAAACGTCCACCCCGATTGCACCAGCTGTCATGTCAACCCGTTGTCGTGAGTATCCAGGGGTGCTGACATTGGCGATGTTTTGTCCGGCAACGTCCATGGCAACGCGTTGTGCCTGCAATGACGACAGTGCCGTGGAAATTCCTGAGAAGGTCGCCACGTCAGAGCCCCTCGTCGACAAATACGGACTTGCGGTCGACTTTTTCCGCAGCACCGGTCTGCGCATATAAATGTAAGACGGGATCCGAATCCCCTTGGATTCCGGCGAGAATTGCTTCGGTGGCTACTTGGGCCGCTGAAGCGAGCTCACGGTTGAGTGAGGTAATTTTTTGAATCTGCGCTGCTATCTCTAAAAAGGCTTCGTAATGCTCGGTCAGAAGGCTTTTCCATGGTTCTTCGGCCGATTCGGCGATTGCCGACAGGCTTGGAGCCGTTGTCGAATCAAGATCCTCAGCTATTCGTTCGAATCGGACGGCCCTCTCAAGCTCAATGATTCGTACCTGCTCTAAGGCGGTCTCAATTTCACGGCTGGCCCGTACCAACCAGCCAGATCGCCCGCTCATGAGTAGAAGCTGCTGGACATCGAGTTTAAACAGGAGATTGTCGAGAATATCCCGTTCGCGCCATAGCAGGGAGGAAAGCCCGGACATGTCCATGCTTGCCTCCTCAAGGTCGGTGTGTGGGAACGGCTTTTGAGCCCATTCCCTGACTACCTTACTCATCGGCCGATCATTAAGAATCTTGAGAATAACGGATTACCAAGAAAAAAGGGAACTGTGTGTATGGAATCCTTATCGGAGTAAACGTCGAATACCTGAGGTGAAAAAAAACCACCTCTCTCATGAGGGGTTCACAGATGATGCTGGGATTAGCTACTTGGCCTGTTCCCTAGGCCAGTGAAACCAGCCCTGGTCAGTGAGATCCTCAGGATTCTCGTCTGGAGCCTTTTTCTGGGACACAAAAAACACCCTTCATCGGTGTTGTCTTTGCTCAGAGCCGACCCACTACCTCAGCAGCGTGAGTACACTGCTGGGCATTTGCATTGCTTGGGCAAGCATCGCTGTAGCCGCCGCGGTCAAAATGTTTGCTGAGGTCAAGTTCATCATCTCTGTAGCAATATCGGTGTCCTGGACTTCACCGATACCGACCAACTCAGTCGCGGCAACTGAGTTGAGTACCTGCAGAGTGTTCTGCAACGAAGCAAGGTTGCCTGCATTCGTTGACCGAAGATCCAACGTGCCATTCAAAAAGGTGGTGTAAGCGGAGCTAGTGTTGGCGGACGGAGGTGTTGCAGCAGCCGGTGTGACCGTCGTGGAACCGACACCCACTTTGGGGGATAGGGCGGTGCCCAATACAGCTACCCCATTGAACTGCGTATTTGTGTTGATCGAAGCGATCCCCGCTGTCAGCGTGACCAATTGGGCGGTAATCGCCGAAGTGTCAACTCCGGCGTCACCGAGTGTATTGGCCAGTGCCAACCCTGTGTTGCCAAGAGCGATCATTTCACCGTAGGCACTGTCGGCAGTCTGTAGCGTGTTGATTGCGGCTTGGACCAGGCCGATGTTGCTTTGGGTAGCCGCCATACTGGCACTCAAAGTGGTGGCGGCTCCCGCACTGGCGACATCACCACCGCCAGCAGCCTTGAGGCCACTAGAAATCCGGGCAAGTGAATCAGCGGCCTTCGCCTGGTGCACCCCAAGATTGTTGTAGACATTTAGTGCTGGGTAATTGGCACCAATTTGAAAAGGCACAACTCCCCCTCATTCGTGAAACTTTCGTGCAAGTAGCCCTTGCGTGGGCTGACACACGGTCTCTACCGCAAATAGGAACCCAATATTACAACTTCTCGGGCGTCTCGGCAATCTTCAGCTCTACTTGAGGGAAAAGAAAGGGGAAAAACGATATTTATGCTCAATCAGGCACAGCTCTCGATGAAGTCAGCGCCTCATTAAGAGTTGTGCCGTCTTCCAAGAAACAAAACGGTGGCCACAGCGCACAATTTGCGCTGTGGCCACCGGCCAATGGAACTGCTGAGGTTACTGGAGCAGCTTAAGCACGCTGTTGGGCATTTGCATTGCCTGGGCG
>Ga0209632_10001356_pt1 | contig 24679 bp, 22 predicted proteins | sample COG_10_FD_184754 | JGI IMG/M metagenome (GOLD analysis project Ga0209632, IMG submission 184754) | Pelagic Microbial community sample from North Sea - COGITO 998_met_10 (SPAdes) (version 2) | ecosystem: Environmental > Aquatic > Marine > Neritic zone/Coastal water | place: Helgoland, sampling... | reverse complement strand
TGCCCAGCTACATATTACCGGTGGCGCTAAGAAAGTCCTGTTCTCGCAACCTGCTGAGAATGATGTCGATGCTACTTTGGTTTATGGCACCAATCACAAAACTCTGAAGCCCGATGCACAGATAGTATCCAATGCGTCCTGTACGACGAACTGTATAGTGCCGGTGTTGAAGGCGTTAAATGAAACATTCAAGATCGAGTCGGGCGCCATTACTACGATTCACTCCGCGATGAACGATCAACCGGTTATCGATAGCTATCACGACGATGATCTGCGTAAGACACGAAGCGCGATGCAATCGATAATTCCCGTCGACACGGCTTTAGCTAAGGGCATTGAAAGAATTCTTCCAGAGTTAACCGGCTTACTCGAAGCGCAAGCGATTCGGGTTCCAACGTTGAATGTTTCTTTGATGGACCTAACATTATCCGTCGCCTCTACTACGAACGTAGAGGAAGTAAATCAAGCGATTCTTAAGGCCAGCGCGAGCTTGCCGGAGAACGTGCTGGGCTTCACCGATGAGCCGCTCGCGTCTTGCGATTTTAATCACGACCCGCGTTCGGCTATCGTCGATCTGAATCAGACGAGCGTGGCTAACGGCAAGCTGATTAAGCTATTCGTTTGGTTCGACAACGAGTGGGCCTACGCGAACAGGATGCTAGACGTGGCTGCGTATATGAGCTCAAATAAATGAACAAGCTATTACAATTTTTACTTGGAATAAGCTGCTAATGCCATTCTTGCGCATGGATCAACAAAACCTCCAAGGGAAGCGTGTTCTTATACGCGAGGATCTTAACGTAGCCATCAATGATGGCGTGATTAGTAACGACACCAGAATCAGAGCTGCACTGCCGACTATCGAAATGGCGAGAGCAGCGGGTGCGGAAGTAATCATCATGTCGCATCTAGGCAGACCGGTTGAAGCGAAATCAATCGAGGAGCAGGCTGAATTTTCCTTGCAGCCGGTGGCGGCTAGATTAGCGAAGCTGCTCGGTTGTGATGTCGAGGTGAACCGTGACTATCTATCTACGCCTCCCACTAGACGTGGATCCGGCAGCGTCACGCTATTGGAAAACGTGCGCATAAATGCCGGCGAGAAAGCAAACGATGATGCCCTCGCTAAAAGCTATGCAGCACTGTGCGATGTATTTGTAATGGACGCCTTCGGCACGGCACACCGTGCACAGGCCAGCACCCAGGGTGTTGCGAAGTATGCACTTATCGCCTGTGCAGGGCCGTTACTCGCTAGCGAACTCGATGCGCTGGAACGCTCTCTCAAGAATCCCGAAAGGCCCATGTTAGCGATAGTGGGCGGGGCAAAGGTCTCAAGCAAATTAGAAGTGCTTAAGAATTTATCGACAGAAGTTGATCAGCTCATCGTAGGTGGCGGTATAGCGAATACCTTTCTAGCGGCAAGCGGTGTCAATGTAGGCAAGTCATTATTTGAGTGCGATCTTATCGACACAGCTCAGGCCTTAATGGATACAACGTCTATTCCAATGCCGACTGACGTGATTGTTGCAAAAGAGTTTGATGTAAATGCTGTTGCAGTAACGAAGTTAGTCATCGATATCGATGACGATGACATGATCCTAGATATAGGCCCGGCAACAGCGATGCAGTTCGCAAAAATTATCGGTAATATGAAAACGATCATTTGGAATGGACCGATTGGCGTATTTGAGTTCGAGCAATTTTCAAATGGTACGCAGGCGATTGCTAAAGCGATAGCCGATAGTACCGGATTTTCTATCGCAGGCGGCGGAGAAACCATCGCGGCGATAGACAAATACGCAATTACAGACAAAGTCTCTTATATTTCAACGGGAGGGGGCGCTTTCTTAGAATACGTGCAAGGCGCGGCTCTACCTGCGGTTGAAATCCTAGAGAAAAGAGCCAACGGCAGCTAAAATATTTTCAATATTTAATCTACTGATAAAAAACAGACAACAGAGCAAAGGACGAACCATGGCATTAATTAGTCTACGACAATTGTTAGATCACGCGGCAGAGAACGGATACGGTGTTCCCGCATTCAATGTAAATAACCTTGAACAAATTCGCGCGATTATGGAAGCGGCAGACGAGGCGAATAGCCCAGTTATTTTGCAGGCGTCGGCAGGCGCACGAAAATACGCAGGGTCAAATTTTTTAAAACATCTGATTCAAGCAGCTATCGAAGAATTTCCACATATACCCATTGTTATGCATCAGGATCATGGCGTTTCACCTGCAATATGCCAGCGGTCCATACAATTAGGCTTTTCTTCCGTGATGATGGATGGGTCGCTTGGAGAGGATGGTAAGACGCCCACAGATTTTGATTACAACGTTTACGTCACCAAGACCACGGTCGATATGGCACATGCCTGCGGCGTATCAGTGGAAGGCGAGATCGGTTGCTTAGGCTCGCTCGAGACAGGCTTGGCTGGAGAGGAAGATGGAATCGGGGCGGAAGGTAAGCTCACTATGGCGCAGATGCTGACCTCTGTAGAGGAAGCTTCGGCCTTTGTAGAGGCGACGGGTGTTGATGCCTTAGCAATAGCGGTGGGCACTAGTCACGGGGCCTACAAATTTAGCCGCCCGCCAACGGGAGACATTCTGGCGATTGACAGAATAAAAGAAATTCATGCGAGAATTCCGAACACTCACTTAGTAATGCATGGGTCTTCCTCCGTGCCGCAGGAATGGTTGGCGACTATTAATGAATTCGGTGGCGAAATCCCAGAGACTTACGGCGTGCCCGTCGAAGAAATTCAGGAAGGCATTAAGCATGGCGTACGTAAAGTGAATATCGATACGGATCTACGCCTCGCATCCACGGGTGCCACGCGCAAGTTTCTTGCGGAAAATAAATCTGAATTCGATCCGAGAAAATTCCTGATCCCAACCATGGATGCGATGAAGGCTATCGTTCTTGCTAGGCTTGAGGCGTTCGGGACGGCGGGTCAAATTTCACATATCAAGAAAGTCTACAACCTAGAGCAGATGGCCGATCGCTACTCTAAATAGCCCAATAGTTGTTGAGCGAAAACCTAAATTTTGTGCGAAGAAAAATGAGAGAAGATGTTCAGCAAGTTCGATGCTAACCAACTAAGGCAAAATCTGCAGAACATAGATTTTCTGCCTAGTGGTGCCCAGCTTGATACTGAGGCAGCGCAGAACTATGCCGCCTATAAACGCCACTACGGTCTTAATTTTTCCGAACTAGACCCTAACTTAAAGGCCGCGAAATCGACTGTAGGAACCTTCTCTAGCGGAAACTATGAATTAGTTTGCCAGCATTTTCTGTCTTCAACACAAGCGCCCCGCAAGACCGCCTTTTTATTGCATGGTTATTTAGACCACGCTGGGTTGTATCGTCATTTGATAAAGCATCTGCTTGAGCGTGACATCGCGGTCATTATCTTCGATCTGCCTGGTCATGGACTATCTAGCGGCGCGACTGCAAGCATCAGCTCATTTCAAGATTACAGTGCGGCGTTCGTAGCGTGTCTAAAGCTCGCCAAGCAGCAGCAGCTTGCATCGCCTTGGCTTACGATAGGGCAAAGCACTGGCGCAGCAATCATTATGGATATGCTATTAGAGAAGAGGTTGGAGAAAGAACTAGCGAAGGACATTTCGCTGCAAGATTTTATTCTTCTCGGGCCGCTGCTTAGACCAAAGCAATGGCGGCGTTCCAAGGTTATGTTTAGCTTAATCAGATTGTTTGCTGCGTCAACGCCGCGAAAGTTTAGCAAGAATAGTCACGATGCCGAGTTTCTTGATTTCATCAAGAACAAGGACGAGCTACAGAGCAGGATTCTTCCGCGTGAATGGGTTCTCGCAATGATGGACTACATCAATAGGTTTGAGGGATCGCCTCGGCATGAGCAATCATTGCAGATAATTCAAGGCAGGGGCGATGGGACTGTCGACTGGGAAAAGAATATCCCGAAAATAGTAGAGAAATTTCCCGGCTCTACGCTTCATTTTGTCGATGAGGCGGGGCACCACTTAGTGAATGAATCAGTACACTACCGAGAGCAGGTGTTCGCGCTCATAGACCGAATTTTGGGCATTTCTGTGTAATTGTGTAGTGCTTCTGCGAGTACCGAAGCGGATGAATGCCCCAGGACTTGCAGTGCAGGCAAAGAAGTAGCCAGTCCTAGAATAAGACTCGGCAGCGAATAGTGCCCGGTACCTGATTCAGTTTCTCTAATGCCACTTCGCTATATTGTACGTCAATATCCATCACCACATAGCCAACGTGTTCATTGGTTTGTAGATATTGTGAGCTGATATTGATCCCCGTGCCTGAGAACACATTGTTTATTTCAGAGAGAACGCCAGGTACGTTTTTATGAATATGCAAGAGTCGATGCTTTCCAGGATGCGCAGGCAGCGTTACTTCAGGGAAATTGACGGAGGCAAAGCTGGAGCCGTTGTCGCTGTACTTAATAAGCTTCTCCGCAACCTCGACTCCTATATTTTCCTGAGCCTCCATTGTGCTGCCCCCTACATGGGGAGTGAGGATGCAGTTGTCGAATTGGCGTAAAGGCGAAACGAATTCTTCCGCGTTCGACTTCGGCTCCTGAGGATAGACATCGATGGCGGCACCGGCGAGAGCCTTGTTCTGGAGTGCGCTGGCTAGCGCTTCGATATCAACTACCGAGCCACGTGAGGCATTAATCAAAATTGATTCTGGCTTCATCCAGCTTATCTGCTCGGCACCGATCATGTCTTGAGTCTGTTCAGTCTCTGGTACATGCAGGCTAACCACATCGCATTCGCGCATTAGCGTCTCGAGTGAGTCCATCTGCACTGCATTGCCTAGGGGCAGCTTGGTCACTACGTCGTATAAATAAACCTTCATGCCCATCGACTCGGCAAGTACACTGAGCTGCGAGCCAATATTTCCATAGCCTACGATGCCAAGTTTCTTGCCGCGTGTCTCGAAAGAGCCTTTTGCAGCCTTTTGCCAAACGCCTTTATGCAGCAGCGTATTTTTTTCTGGAATACCTCGGAGTAACAAAATTGACTGGCCTATGACTAACTCGGCTACGCTCCGAGTGTTGGAGAACGGCGCATTAAAGACGGGTATACCGCGTACTAGTGCCGCATCCATATCAACCTGATTTGTTCCGATGCAGAAGCAACCGACAGCCTGCAGTTTTTTGGATGCTGCAAACATTTGCTCTGTAAGCTGGGTCCTGGAGCGAATACCAACGAAATACGCGTCGGCAATTTTCTCGGCGAGCTCGTCCCCTTCAAGTGAAGTTTTAAGGGCTTCAATATTCTCATAGCCCGACTTCTTCAGCGTATTGATAGCGCTCTGGTGAACGCCTTCCAATAGCAAAAACTTAATTTTTCGCTTTTCTAAGGATTTTGTATTCATAGGATTGGGTTCATTGGTTTACGTTATAAAAGTCACAGCAACGTTATTTGTAATGACTAGTGCCGGTTTAATTTACCGGGGCATATCATCGTGAGCGATGCTCAAAAAGCTCGCGCATGGTAACATACTCTGCTTTTGCTATGCTCCGCAGGGCGTATTAATTTCAGAATCCAGCAGTGACAGAGGGAAGGACAGAGCTATGAATTGCAGCAAACCAGAATTGCTGGAGAAGCTAGCTGAGATAGTGGGTGCAGGTTGGGTTAAGACCGGCGTTGATGACCTTGAGAAATACGGTAAAGACTGGACCAAAGCCTATCCTGCAAACCCCGTGGCAATCGTGTTGCCTAACGGTACTGATGAAGTTATTGCGCTAGTCCAGCTGGCAAATCTTTTTGAAATAGCGCTAGTCCCGTCTGGTGGTCGTACTGGCTTGAGCGGCGGTGCGGTGGCTTCGAATGAAGAGTTGGTCGTAGCCTTCGATCGAATGAATAAGATTCTCGATTTCAATCCCGCCGATAGACAGGCTATTTGCGAGCCTGGTGTAGTTACTGAACAGTTGCAGCAGTGTGCGGAACAGCAAGACCTATTCTATCCAGTTGATTTTGCATCTTCGGGTTCTAGCCAGTTAGGTGGAAATGTCTCGACCAATGCAGGCGGTATAAAAGTCATTCGATATGGCATGACCCGTGAATGGATCAAGGGAATGAAGGTGGTCACCGGAAGTGGTGAGCTTCTGGATCTAAATCGCGGTTTAAATAAGAACGCAACAGGTTATGACTTTCGTCATCTCTTCACTGGAGCAGAAGGAACTCTTGGGTTTATAGTTGAGTTAACTGTGGCTCTTACCAACAAGCCTAAAGACCCTACTGTCTTGGTGTTGGGTGTGGAAAAGATGGAGCGAATTATGCAAGTGCTACAGGCATTTCAGAGCAAACTCGATCTCACCGCCTTCGAATTTTTTTCCGAGAAGGCGCTTAAGCATGTTATCGAAGAGAAACAATTGCAGCGACCGTTCGCTACTGAGCCAGACTTCTATGCGCTAGTCGAGTTTGAGAATAACTCTGAGCAGGACATGGATACGGCGATGAATCTATTCGAGACATGTCTCGAAGAAGGCTGGGTTGTCGATGGCACTATTAGTCAAAATAGTACGCAGGCAAATAATCTTTGGCGACTGCGTGAAGACATATCGGAAACCATCTCAAAATTTACACCTTACAAGAATGACATCTCGGTTAAGGTTTCCAAGGTTCCAGAATTCTTACGGGAAGTTGATAGTTTGGTCACATCAGTCTATCCCGATTTCGAAATCATTTGGTTCGGTCACATAGGTGACGGAAATGTTCATCTAAATATTCTTAAGCCAGATGCATTGGCGGCAGAAGCATTTTTCAAAGAGTGTTCGAAGGTTTCCGATCTGGTTTTCGAAATCGTAGCAAAACATGGCGGAAGTATTTCTGCTGAGCACGGTGTTGGTTTGCTAAAAAAACCATTCCTGCACTACTCCCGCAGTACATCAGAGATCGCTTATATGAAAGCGATAAAGAAAATATTCGACCCTAAGAATATTATGAACCCAGGAAAACTTTTTGATTAGAGTAGCTATTGGTACAACGATGATGGGGCTAGGCCGCGTATGTACTACCCCAGATAACGAGTAAAAAGCCGCAGGTATAACCCTCGAAAAGCCGTTACAATTTGCAACACTTAGAATTTCCATCTACGAATTTATAGGTATACACTGACTATTCGGTCGAATTTTCGCCGGGGGATTGCTTTAATCAGCGATTCGATTACTAGAATTTCAAGCACGAGAACAAGTATGTCAGATTCAGTTGAGGGTACCGTTAAGTGGTTTAATGACGAGAAGGGGTTTGGTTTTATAGAGCAGGAAGGTGGCAAAGATGTATTCGTACATTTCAGTGCTATCAATGGCTCAGGAAGAAAGACTCTTCAAGAAGGTCAGAAAGTAACCATGGAAGTAACCCAAGGCCAGAAAGGCCCTCAGGCAGAGAACGTAAATCCAATTTAGTAAGGTCTTCAATGACTTTATCTAAGTGGACTAACCGTCAATACTTGCTGAGATAAGAAAAAAGCGAACACTCGCTCTAGATTTATGTTTTGATCATGTATTAAGACTTTAGCTATCTGGAGGGCGATACTTTAAGCGTTTTTTATTTTTTCGAAGCAATTAGCCACACTTCTTTTTCTCTTCAGGGCAGGTAAGTCTTGACCCCCGCGCTTGTTCCTAACAACAAGCGGTCAGCCCCTCGTTCTGCGAAAAGTCCATTACATACCACGCCCGTAATCTGATTGAGTTGAGTCTCTAGGTTTCTCGGCTCAAGGATTTCAAGATTGTAGATATCGAGGATATTGTTACCGTTGTCGGTCACACAACCTTCCCGGTATACAGGATCACCGCCGAGTTTCACGATCTCTCTGGCGACATAGCTACGTGCCATTGGAATAACCTCAACCGGCAAGGGAAACGTACCAAGTACTGGCACTAGTTTAGATTCGTCTGCGATACATACAAATTCTTCGGACGCCGCCGCGATAATTTTCTCGCGCGTTAAAGCGGCCCCTCCCCCTTTGATAAGTTGTAAGTGATCATTAGTTTCGTCGGCGCCATCAACATAGACACGCAAAGTTCCAGCACTATTGAGATCCAATACGGGAATGTTGAGCACTTTTAGGCGCCTAGCAGATTCTTCGGAGCTCGCAACAGTGGCGTATACTTTGTGTTGAATTTTACCAAGTTCAGCGATAAATAGATTCGCAGTCGAGCCGGTACCGACACCGATAACGGTGTCGGCCTCTAGCAAGGACTCCACATATTCAAAGGCGGTTCGTGCTACGGCTTGTTTAAGCTCATATTGTGTCATGTTAACCCTCGTTTATTTCTATTCGCGCGCGCAAGCAACTTGCCCTAGCAGCTGACCCATTGCAACACTGGAAGTAGCTTCAAGTGAAGATTCAAATTTCATCGTGCCGTGTTGGAACAATACGATTGCTGTAGAACCAAGGCGAAATCGCCCTAACTCGCCACCTAAAGGTAGCTGTACAGCGGGAACTTGATTCGAATAGTCGGTTATCTGAATCTCGCGTTTCCCCGGTATTGGACAGACTTCTCCGGCCCAGACCGTATCTATTCCTGCGACAATCATTGCGCCAACTAATATGACGGCCATTGGACCGACCGCTGTATTAAACAGGCAGACTAGTCGTTCATTTCTTGCAAACAAATTCGGGACGGATTCGGCAGTGGTTTGATTGACTGAGAATAATTTGCCTGGCACATAAATTGTCTTTTTCAAAATACCAGCCATCGGCATGTGTACACGATGATAGTCGCTAGGCGAGAGGTAAATCGTGGCAAACTTGCCTGACTGAAATAGCGCGGCCATCCGCGCGTCACCGGCAAGCAGACTCTCGCAGCTATAATGTTTTCCCTTTGCCTGCAAAAGATTACCGTCTGCTATATCGCCTAGCTGACTAACCTCACCATCGGCGGGGCACACTATCGCGCCTTGAGCTGTGGAAAGCGGCCTAGCGTCAGCTTGTAATTCCCGAGTAAAGAACGCGTTGAAGTTTTCAAACTTTCCTACGTCTTGAATTTTTGCCTGACTCAGGTCCACCTTGTAACGTTTGATAAAAGTGCGAATAAATAATTTACGCAATAAATGGTTCTGCGCCAATAAACCAACCCCTCGCGAGAGCAAGTGATGAGGTAGCAGATACTGAAAAAATATAAATAGGCGCGACATAGGCAATCTTCAATTAGGAAATATTTCTGTTGGTTACTTTTTGTAGTTACTTTTCGATAGGTACTTCTGGATCGTTTCCCCACTCAGACCATGAGCCATCGTAAGCCCTTATGTCATAGCCAAGCGCCTTGCCGACAAGATAGGTTAAGCCCGAGCGGTGGTGAGTCTGACAATGAGTAATTATTTTCATGTCTTTGTTTATGCCTAACTCATTAAGTTGCTGTTCTATATTCGACAAGGGTTTAAGGCGTAGGTCGTTATCTTTGTCTTGAAGGTCAAGCCAGTCTAGATTAGCGGCACCGGGGATATGTCCGTTTCGCAGCGCAGTCACCTTTATGCCATTGAATTCCTCTAAGGCTCTGGCATCCCAAACGATGGACTGAACATCACCGATACTAGATAGTACCTCATCTTTTGAGACGAGCAATTCCTCGCGAATATTTGCCGAAAAATTTGTAGGTTTTGGAATCGAATCGCCGGTGTTCATAGTCGACAAGGGGAAGCCCGCCTTCAGCCAAGCACTAAGCCCACCATCAAGGTAGGAATAACTTTCGTGTCCAATGATATCCAGTGTCCATATTAGTCTGCCAGCCCAGCCTCCACCCTCATCGTCATAAACAATAACGTGTTTGTCAGAGTTTAATCCAATCTTTGAGAAGAGAGCATCTAGTCTATCTTTAGTGGGCAACTTACCAACGGCGGGTTTTGCACCACTCATTAGTTCCGCAGGCTCAACTAAAATCGAGCCCGGGATATGATGGCTAGTAAATACAGCCTGCGGCACAACGCCGACGAGCAGAATATTGCCTTGACCCCGTGATTCGTTGAACACCTCTGGGGATAATATAAGTGGTAGCGTAGCCATTCCTATTTATCTCTCGTTAGTAGTTGTAAGCGCGGCGGCTGCATAGCCGATTCTTCTAGCTTAGCTCATTCAAGGAATCAAGAATGCGAAAATAGCTCTCTACTCGTTCAATACTTATCTGTCCGGCCTCTAGGGCAGCCTGTATTGCACAATCGGGTTCTGCTGTATGTGAGCAATCTCGAAATTTGCAGGAACCGGCAAACGGCCGGAATTCTATGAATCCATCAAATACCTGCTGTTCATCTATGTGCCCAAGGCCGAACTCTCGAATCCCAGGCGAATCTATTAGATCGAATCGATGCATATGATACAGGGAAGAGGTAGTCGTGGTGTGAGTGCCCCGAGCCCAGGTTTCCGACAGTGGCGCCACGTCGGCGAGCTTGCTGCTATTCAGTTTGTTAAGCAAAGAGGATTTACCTACGCCGGACTGTCCGACCAAAATTGTGGTCTGATTGGCTAAGGCCTGCTCCAATTCGGGCAAGCCGCGCCCGTCTTCGGCAGACACCTTGTAAATGGGATAGCCAATACTCCTGTAAGGCGACAACATATGGTCTAATTCAGTTAGTTCTTCGTGGTTTAACAGGTCTAGCTTGTTCAAAACTAATACGGCAGCCAGGTGCAGCTGTTCGATGGCTACAAGATAGCGATCTATAAGGCTCACATGGGGAGTTGGAGAAGAGGCAAAAACGACTAGCACACTATCTATATTGGCAGCGATTGCTTTGAACTGTCCCTCGGGGCTAGGGCGGCCGAAGAAGTTTCGGCGCTGACCTAAGGCTAGAATTACTCCGCCATCAGCGCCATCGTCAGACCAGACGACCAGATCCCCGGTAACCAATTTAGGCAGGTTTGATCTCTGTGTACACCGAATAAGCCGGCCCTGGTCATCATCAAGAAGAGACTCAACGTCTACATGTTGCCCGTAGTGGCTAATAATCCGCCCATTGCATTTTTCTAGCGAGGTTTGGGCATCAACAGAGTCGGCTTCATCACAGCCCAGCTGCTTGCGCTGATTCTGGGAAATGCGCGCCAATTGGTGTTTACTTAATCTTCTTTTACTCATCGATAGGCGGTAACTAGCATCATGGTACTGGTAACTGTTCCGGAATGAACAAAGGATAAGATTATTGCATATTCCACTTGGGGAAGCTTTGCTACAATCGCCCTGCGATCGAAAACTTTACGCCACAATGATCGAACTTTTTATGGTAAATCTGGTGGGAAATCGGAATGGATAAAAATTTAAATCTAATTTGGCTAGATCTGGAAATGACTGGGCTAAAGCCAGAGTCAGATCGCATCATCGAAATCGCAACGCTGGTTACAGATGCCAATCTAAACATCCTCGCCGAGGGTCCAGTGCTTGCTATTAAACAATCTGATGCAGCATTAGACGCCATGGATGATTGGAACCAGCAACATCATGGCGCGTCAGGATTGATAGAGCGTGTGAAGAATAGTGATGTCGATGAGGATGAGGCGACACGGCAGACGATAGAATTCCTGTCTCAGTATTCTACGAAGAACTCATCGCCGATGTGTGGCAATAGTATCTGTCAGGATCGTAGGTTCATGGCGAACTACATGCCAGAGCTGGAAAACTATTTTCACTATCGAAATTTGGATGTGAGCTCTGTCAAAGAACTCGCGCGTCGCTGGAAACCGGAAATCTTAAAGGGCTTGGTTAAGCAAGGAGCGCATCAAGCGATGGAAGATATTAGAGACTCTGTTGCCGAGCTGAAGTACTACAGAGAACATTTTATCGACGCCTAGAAATAATCGTCTAAGATTCATGTTGCAGCAATGCCCATTCAATATGTTCGTTCACCATATCGGAGACATTGTTCAATCTTGACTGCAAAGAACTGACTATTTCTTTCGAGCTTGGCGCATTCCCAAGAGCGACCGCTATATTGCGTAGCCAACAATCGTAGCCGATTCTGCGAATAGCAGACCCTTCAGTTCGCTTTAGAAATTCCCGCTCGGACCAAGCAAAAAGATCCACTAGCTGGGCATCATCTAGGCTATGCCTAGGCGTAAAATCCTTTTCTTGTGTTGGCTTAGAAAATTTATTCCATGGGCAAACAAATTGGCAATCGTCGCAGCCATAGATTCGATTCCCCATCGGTTTTCGAAATTCTACTGGGATAGATGTACGTAGTTCGATCGTTAAGTAAGAGATACAGCGCGTGGCGTCTAGCAGATTGGGTTTTACGAACGCATTTGTTGGACAAATATCGAGGCAAGCAGAACAGCTACCGCAATGATCGGCTACCTGCTCATCAACCGGCAACGGTAGATCGGTAAACAGCTCTCCAAGGAAAAACCATGATCCAGCCTGCTTGTTAATGAGCATTGTGTTCTTGCCGATCCAGCCCATTCCAGCTTTTTCAGCGAGGGCGCGCTCAAGTACAGGGGCGCTATCGACGAATGCACGGTAGCCAAATGGACCAGCAACATCTTGAATTTTCCGCGCAAGCTTCTGTAGCCGCTTGCGAATCAGTTTGTGATAGTCACGGCCCCGAGCATAGCGCGAGATGTAGGCTTTACCCGTGTTCTGCATGGAATCCAGCGAATCTTCTGAATCCATTGCATAGTCCATGCGAACGCAGACGACACGAATCGTGCCAGGCACGAGTTGCTCAGGATGACAGCGCTTGTCGTGATTCTCCGCCATATAGGACATGGCGCCGTGATAGTTCCGATCTATCCAATCTTTTAAGTGATGCTCGTACTTACTCAGGTCGATATCCGTAAAGCTTACTTCTTGGAAGCCAAGCTCAACACCCCATTTCTTAATGTCGGTCGAAATCTGATGGAAATCTATCTCAGTCATACACAAGCCCCTACTCAGAGTTCGCAGAGAATTTTAGCAGCCTGTTGAAGGGTGCTATCGTCTTTGCAAAAGCAGAAACGAACAATTTTCGTTGCTGGGGGTACTTCATAGAAGGGAGCTAACGGAATAGCGGCTACACCCTTCTCTTGAGTTAAATAGTTGGCGAATTCAACATCATTCTTATCGCTAATCTCGCTATAGTCCACTAATTGAAAGTAGGTGCCTTTGGATGGCGCAAATTTCAATCGAGATGGAGTGATCAAGTTGCAAAATGTATTTCGCTTCTCTTCATAGAAATCTGGAAGTTCGCGCGTATGTTCAGGGCATTCGGCCATAAAGTCAGCGATAGCATATTGAACGAAGCTAGAAGTAGTAAAAGTTACATACTGGTGAATCTTACGAAATTCTGCCGTTAGTGCTTCTGGGGCAACACAATAGGCAAGTTTCCAGCCAGTGGCGTGATAAGTTTTTCCGAAGGAAAAAACGACAAAGCTTTTTGCACGCAATTCTGCGTGGGCTAATACACTCTCGTGTTTAACTGAATCAAAGACCATGTGTTCATAGACTTCATCGGAGAGAATTAAGATGTCATAGTCTCGAATCAGCGCGGCGAGTTTATCATGATCTGATCTATCCAATAGGCTGCCACAGGGATTGTGAGGCGAATTAATAATGATGAGCCGAGTACGAGAATTTATAGCCTGCTCTAAGCGGTCCCAGTCCATGCCATAGTCAGGTAGCGTAAGCGGAACGTGAATAGTTTTACCGCCTGCCAACTGCACAGCGGGCTCGTAGGAATCGTAAGCGGGGTCGAAGACAATAACCTCATCGCCTGCGGTAACTGCAGCATGCACTGCATCGAACAATGCTTCGGTGGCGCCAGAGGTGATTGTTACCTCTGTTTCCGGATCGGCATCGCAGTCGTAGTAATCCTTTATCTTGCTAGCAATTTGCTGCCTTAGCAAAGGAATACCAACCATAGGAGGGTACTGATTCTTTCGATCATTCAAGTGCTGGGTGACTAATTCTCTCAGTCGCTTTGGGCAGTCGAAATCTGGAAAACCCTGGGATAGATTGATAGCACCATAGTCTTGAGCCATCTTTGACATGACTGTAAAGATGGTGGTTCCGAGCTTAGGTAATTTACTCTGCAAAATTTTCACCTCACTGAAAGAGCAATCTATTCTAACTGATTGCTTAGCGGAAGTGATATCGAGGCAGGGGTAGGGCGCGAGAGCCTGACAGATCGCAACAGGACAGCATTTGTTTTAATAAACACTGTCCGCCAGATGGTATTCGAGATGCATGCCTTACAACTGCAGCCATTCGTTCAGATCAATAATGTCCTGTGGTGTGAGTATTCCCGCTACCTGTCGTAGGATTAAGCTGTCGACAACATAATTGTAGCGAGCATCGGCATATTGGCGCAGAGCGCGATAGAGGTTTTCTCTTGCGCGCAGAACCTCAACGATATTACGTGTACCAACCTCGGCACCCAGCTCCGTTGCATCCAGAGCACTTTGCGCAGATGTAATTGATTGCTGCCGCTGGCCAATGACGAGAACATCTGTGTTAACACGGCGATAGGCGTTACGTATATTTTGAGTGAGTTGACGTTCAGTGAGGTTTAGAGATTCCTGAGAGGAGATCACATTGTATTCAGCCGCTCGTCTTCTTGAGCGGACTGCGCCGCCAGAATAGATTGGAATCGATAGGTTCAGTGCTAAGGAGGTGCGATCGAACGCGCCTCCACCAATTTGAATGCCCTGGCTAACGATGGGTGCGGTTACGTTGTGGTTCCAGCCGCCTGTAAAATCGATGGTAGGAAGGAGATCCGATTTTCTTGCCTTTAAATTCTTGCGTGAGGCGTCCAGATTGTATTCAGCGGCTGCGATAGCGAGGTTGCTGTTCTCTGCTTCTCTCTCCCAATCGGCTAGGCTGCCATCAACCTGAACGATAGGGAAGTCTTCGCGCAATACATCAATGGAAGGATGTGCCTGACCGGTAATGGCTTCTAGAGCTTCGTAACGAGACTGCAGTAGGTCCTGCTGCAGAAACGTTGTGTTTCGCGCTAGATCATAGGCTGCTTGGCTGTCGAAAACATCGGTAATGGCAACTAAGCCAACTGCTTCACGCTGCCGAGTCTGATCCAGTGAGCGAAGCGCGGCCTCCTCTTCCTGCACATTGGTGTCTAGCATGTCGATTGCGCGCAAAACGTCGAAATAGGCAGATGCGACACGCATTATTAGATCTTGCTCTTGCGCGGCTAGATTTACCGCGGCAGCTTTGTCCCGAGCCTTGGCGCTCTGGAAGGTGTACCAGTTGGCTAGGTTCAAGACACTCTGACTGAGGCTCATTCCCCAGCCGTGATTGTTAAGCCCAGGCCTGAAGCTGTGGTCGTTAGCAACCCGCTTAAAGAGAGTTTCACCGCTAGTTGGGTCTGTGACGTTGCTATAAATTGAATCCGTCGGACCACTAGTTAGGCGCGAGGTAGACCCACCAATACCCAGAGAGGGCAACAGTGAGGCGCGGCTCTGAATCATGCTTTCGCGGTTTTCGCGGTAGCTCGCTTCCGCCTGCCGAAGCGTCGGATCGTTTTCCAGTGCGATCTGCAGTATAGACAGTAGATCGTCGCCGTAGCTGAATGAGCTGGTCATGCAACCCAATACTAGAATTCCAATATACTTCGCTGGTTTTCCCATAATTTATGACCTTCTAAGTGCTAAATAGTGTGATATTCAAATGCCTGAAGAGCTTGTTAAACACTTATTCAATAAGGGCTTTAAATGGCAGCCCTGAAAATAGACGGCATTCTACCCCCTTGTAACCAAAAGTGACAAATTAAACCCCCGCATTTGCGACAGTTAACCTTCTGGAACCATTAGACGTTTATTTACCGCTGGCAGTTACAGCTGAGACTGTCCAAATTACATCGCCCAGGGGATCATTTCTTCAGTGAAAGAATGCCCTACGTAGAGCGTAGTCGAGCAGATCAAAAATTACGAATGTGCGAGGTAGCTCTCACTTCTTTGAAGTCGGCTTTGAGCCGAATCTGTTTCGATTTGGGTTAGTTAGAATTGATTAGAGGGTGCCTAGATAACTAGACAGCGTATCTAAACAGGAATGCGCCAACTTCTTGCTACGCTCACCGGACCATCCATAAGTCGTATCCGGTGTTGCGGTTGTATCCTTGAAGGGCATTTCCAATGTCATGGCAAGGCAGCCCTGTGTTTCCGCAATTTGTGCAGCGCTCATGGTTAGGTTGGCAGTACCGGGAGACTTTGCCGGATAACCTCGTTGTGTTTGAAAGTCTGCGTTCAACTGAGCCAGCTTATTTTTATAAAAATCCAACTGTGCTTGCTTGGCGGCGTCCCAGTTTGCAAGGCCCTCGGTGCCAGCAATGAAACAGTAAGGCAAGGATTCGTCGCCATGGACATCGAGCATGAAGTCCGCGCCGGTATCAACGATCGCCTGCTTTACAAAGTAGACTTCCGGGCTGGTATCGATATCAGGATGCGCCCATTCCCGATTCAAATTCCTGCCTGCGGCATTCGTGCGCAGATGACCGCGCCTGCTTCCATCTGGATTCATGTTCGGAACCAAATAGACATCGCACTGACTTAGGAGCTTGCTGCTAGCTGGATTTGATTCATCGATAAGACGCTCGATGCAGCCTTCCATCCACCATTCGGCCATGGACTCGCCGGGATGTTGTCTAGCGATTAACCAACAGATTTTCTTTGGCTGTTCATTTTCACCCGACGAGAATTTGAGTAAATCTATATCTTGGCCATCCAGAGTCTTGCCAAGAACACGATGTGAGCAGCGAGGTGACAGCTGACTTTTGGCGACTAGATCGGCGTGGCGCTCCATTGAGTACGGAGCGAAATAGGCGAAGTAAATCGAATCATATTCAGGCTGGAACGCGATGGTCATCTTGCCATTCTCCAGCGAGGTTGGATGACGTAACCAGTTTTGCCGATCATAAGAATAACAAATCCGATAGTTCTCGAAGCCGGGAGGATAGGCTGCACCTCCAGCGTTTAGAATATGCATTGTACAGGGCGTAGCTTTCACTCCACTGAGGCGAAAATAGAACCATTGGTAAAATTCTGATTGAATATCTGCGCGTATCTTTAACTGGATGTCGCCGGCGTCAGCGCAGCTAACTACCTCAATATTGCCCGCATCAAAGTTCTGACTTATGTGCACAATTTTCCTTTATTTCAATTTTTTAGTTATTTTTTAGCTATTTAGCGGTTGTCAGCTTACTGGTATTTGTTATCATTGCCGACCCTTTTTTTCAGTAAATGAGAAATTTTATGTCGGTAATCACTGACAACTTAAACGTCGGTTCCAACGAGGCCCTAATTACTCCAGGGCAATTAAAATCTGAATTGCCTTTAGAAGGCGCGGCTCTGAAATCAGTACAGCTAGCACGTAACACCATCTTCTCAATTTTGGATAGAACCGATCCGCGTTTGTTTGTTGTTGTTGGTCCCTGTTCGATTCATGACACCGAAGCCGCTATTGATTACGCGAAGCGACTTAAGGTGCTTGCTGATAAAGTACAGGACACGCTCTATATAGTGATGCGAGTCTATTTCGAGAAACCGCGAACGGCGATTGGCTGGAAAGGGCTGATTAATGATCCCTATCTCGACGATTCGTTCAAGATCGAAGATGGCTTACGTAAAGGCAGGAAGTTACTACTCGATATTGTTGAGCTAGGGCTGCCAACGTCTACAGAGGCACTCGATCCTATCTCACCACAGTACATGCAGGAAGTTATAGCTTGGTCTGCGATTGGTGCGCGCACGACAGAATCACAGACGCATCGCGAAATGTCGTCTGGGCTTTCTTCTGCAGTAGGATTCAAGAATGGAACTGATGGTGGATTAACCGTAGCAGTTAACGCGATGCAATCTGTCTCAAGTCCACACCGCTTTCTCGGCATTAATACAGAGGGTCAGGTATCAGTTGTTACTACTAGGGGTAACCCCTATGCACATGTGGTGTTACGTGGTGGTGGCAAGGGACCGAACTACGATACTGTTCATGTTGCGCAATGCGAGAAAGCACTGCTCGATGGCGGAGTGAGCAGCAATATCATGATTGATTGTAGTCACGCGAATTCATGTAAGGACCCAGATATGCAACCTCTGGTGCTAAAAGACGTTAGTCATCAAATTCTTGAGGGCAATAAATCCATCATCGGCGTTATGCTCGAAAGTAATATCAATCATGGCAACCAAGCTATTCCGAAAGACCTCAGCAAATTGAAGTATGGGGTCTCAGTAACAGACGCCTGCATGGATTGGCAGACGACTGAACAGACAATTCTGGAAATGGCAGAGAAACTAAAAGACGTATTGCCTGTTAGATAGTCGGTCGACTATTAGAATGATGAGCCGGGCTGGGAAAGAAACTCCAGCTCATCGGCTGTCGATTCTCTGCCCAGTATTTCATTGCGGTGTGGATAGCGACCGAAGCGATCGATTATCGTCTTGTGTTTTATCTCAGAGTTAAAACTGTCTTCTAGGCCGGGCTGGTCGAACAAAAATAGCGCGATGTCGTGTATTTCTTTCGACTCACTGTGCATGAACGGCATATAGAAGAACGCTTTCTTACTATTGTTTAATCCCTTATCGAATTTCTTCCTAATCGCTTCTTGCGCTAACACCAGTGCGATAGTGTCCGCCTCGAATGCTTTTGGCGTATCGCGGAACATATGTCGAGAAAACTGATCCAGCACTATAATTTCCGCAAGTGCATCTAGGGGATGTTCACGCCATGCATAGAGAAGACCCTGCGTCGCAAGCTGATAAGCTTCACCAAACTTGGCTTGGATCGATTCGTCGAACTCGACGTCTTTGATGAACTGTTGACTAGGTTCAATGTCTTCAAACCAGAATTGAATAACGGCGGTGGCGGACAAGTTGTACTCAGTAATATAAAAGGGTTTACATTGCTTTATCGACAGTAGTGCCGCCATTGTTAGAGCCTTGTAGCTGCATTCTTCGTAGGGTGCAAAATAAAAGGGGCTCGAAAGAGCACAAGCTACTTGATTTCAAATTAACTTCAGCTGTCTAAGCGCTGTTAGCATAGGCTATTCCAATGGGTTCTTGCTCTGTGCGCCCTAGTGTTAACCATTTCTGCACGAAAGGATTGTCCAGCATAGTCTGCATATAGGTGTGGGCATCTTGGCTGAGATCTGCCCCGTAGATACTGAAACTCGCAGCGATAGGCGCGTACAGGCAGTCTGCAATAGAGAAGCGTCCGTATAGATAGTTACCGTTCTCGCCAAATTTGCGACGGCAGCAGCTCCATACTGCATCAATCCGAGCGATCTCATCCAAAACTTGGGGTGACGGCTTGAGCTTATAGGAAGCCTTACAATTCAGTGGCCACTCCTTTTTTAAATGCGGGAATTCAGAATGAATTTCAGCACTAGTGGACCTAGCACTTGCGCGTCGTTTCGGGCTAGCAGGCCAGGCGGAATCATTTATAAATTGTTCTGAAATGTATTCACAGATAGCAAAAGAATCCCAGACCGTTATCTCCCGATGCAAGAGTACGGGCACTTTTAAGGAGGGAGAATAGGGTCCGAGTTTTTCGGCTGTATCGTCCTGATATAGCGTAATTTGAATCTCTTCGAAATCCACGTCAAACATCTTAAGCAAGAGCCAGGGGCACATGGACCAGGAAGAATAATTTTTGTTTCCAATTACAAGTCTAAGGTCATTCATTTTCATAACTCCTAATTACTCTCTAATAATTTATGTAAGTGGCTTACTCGCCATCTGGATTTTGTGAAAGCATTGATGTGCTTTTATCGCGAAGACGAACGATGACACGACGGTCGAAGAAGTCGGATTCAAAGGTTTGCGTGGGATGCAGTGGCTTCGTCTCGCCATGAGCGATTGTGCGAATGGAAGAGTTTTGAATGCCTGCGCTAGTAAGAAACTTTTTTACCGAATTCGAACGTTCACGAGACAGCCTAAGATTCAATTCGGGGTTGCCAGTTCTATCTGCATAGCCGGTGATCTCGACGCTAGCTGCTGGCATCTGTTCCGCGATTTTAATTAGGCTTGCTAGCTGTTCTTCGTAGTGTGTTTCTATCGCGCTGGAGCCGCTTCGGAAATTCAAAGACAGGAGCGTATTGTCGCAGCAGCCAGCAATTGGCATTTGGATATTGGCGGGGTAGGTTCGAGCACGGTTGAGCGACATCCCTTCGAGTCGCTGTACAGTCAATTGATGGCTGGCCTGCATAGCCTGACTCTGTTCTTGCAGTGCGGCTAAACGTAGCTGACTTTCATAGAGGTTTCCTTGAAGCTCGTCGAGACGCGACTTCGCGTGCCACCCTTCGCCGAATAAGGCGCCGACTGCTGCGCCGACGATGAGGCCCGGGGGACCACCAGCGATGCCGCCGAGAATAGCGCCGCTAATGGTTCCAGTGGTTTCTTCTTTCGATGCGGGGTTCTGATAGTCGGCGCGCTGGGCATCGGCGGTCGCCGTGGCTGAAGCTACTGCGAATACGAGAGCGAGAGAAATTTGCTTAATCATTTCGATAATCCTGTTTTTAGGTGGAACAAAGTTTGGGTTAGTGAAGTCTACTGTTCTATGTACGTTGTTTTGGAACGTCTCTGCGGCCCTAGCCAAGTTGACGTCAATAAGTCTATTAAACAGAACAGTTATTGCTCTAAGAGGCGCGGAAAAAGGCGATGTGGTGATTAAATATGGCAGAATCATGGCAATCACCTTAGAGTGAGAATTGTCGCTCTATTTAATTGAGCAATTCGGGTATAGTCGCCCTAAATCCTTTACCTAAAATGATTTACAAAAGTTGAGAGGAAAATGAGTAGACGAATAGCTATCGTCGAGGACCAGGACGCAATTCGAGAGAACTACGCGGATGTGTTGCGTAAGCAAGGTTATGAGGTACAGACCTTCGCGAACCGAAAAGAGGCGATGTCGGCGTTTGATATTCGCCTACCGAGTCTAGCGATAATTGATATCGGCCTGGAGCATGAGATAGATGGCGGTTTCACTCTATGTCAGGCGCTTAGATCGCTCTCAGATACCTTGCCGATTATTTTTCTCACGGCGCGAGATAATGATTTCGATACGGTGAGTGGATTACGAATGGGTGCGGATGACTATCTGACAAAAGATATTAGTCTGCCGCATCTAACGGCCAGAATTGCTGCTCTGTTTCGTCGACTAGATGTGATCGATCAGCCTCCTTCGCCGGAAAGTTTATTGCACAGAGGAGAGCTTTTGCTGGATATAAGTCGTCTGACTATTCAGTGGGATGGGCACCCAGTCGCACTAACGGTAACGGAGTTCTGGATGGTTCATGCGTTGGCTAAATTTCCGGGCCATGTAAAAAGCCGTCAGGTACTGATGCAAGAATCGAAAATATTTGTTGATGGCAGCACAATTACTTCGCACGTAAAAAGAATTCGCAAAAAGTTCATGCTGATCGATGAAGAGTTTGACTGCATTGAAACTGTCTATGGTATGGGCTACCGCTGGAATATCACGCCGGAACACGCTAATTAGATTGCTATGAGCCTTTCATTTAGAAATCCATTTGGGATTCGATTCAAGCTAGTATTCCTTTCCAGTTTTCTACTGGTCATACCCTGGCTTGGTTATCAATATATTCTTGAAATGGAACAGGTGCTTAGGCGCGGGCAGGAACAAATTGTTTTAGGTACAGCCCAGGCTTTAGCGACCGCATTGAATGAACGCCCAGAACTCTTCGACGAGGGAAGTTATACGCCGGCACGGCGTAGTGAAGATCTCTACGTTTATCCGATCTTCTCTGCGCTCTCATTGGACGATGGTGCGCTTACGGACTGGGATGAGTACCAACAATACGAAGTTGAGTTCGGTGACAAGGATCAGTTACGGACCCCGTTAAATCCTTCGCGTTACTACGACCGAGATGAAGCGCTAAACTTTCGTAATATGGTCGGAGAACACAACGGTTCGCTGTATGCCTACTTCAAAGTAGTAGACGATGAAATAGTCTATCGTAGTCGTGATGCACTCAGCGTGCATCGCAGTGATTTTTTAGAAATTACTATGCTGTCAAAAGCAGGGAATGTGATTGAGCGCTATGTCATAGCCCCTCATGAGCCCGAGTTTCTCTATCCGTTTCAAGTAGAGGATGGTTACAGTAACCCGGTCCACGAAGACAGGATAAGCGGCCAGTGGTACGAATCCAATGAAGGCTATGAGATTGAGCTACAGATTCCCATGGACATGTTAGGAGATCGGCTGGGCTTCGCCATCTTCGACGTAGATGATCAGGTTCAACGAAACGTGAATACAGTGGTGGCGACCTATCGGGTGGCTGATGCCGAACGGCTTGGATCCTTGCGTCTACCCACGCCTGAGATCGAAAGGATCGTGGCGGGAATGGGGCACAACAACTCGCGTATTCAGGTTGTGGATAGGAATGGCAGAGTGCTTCAATCAGTGGGTGATATTCAGTCAGCAACTGGGCTATTGCTTACCTCGGCACCAGATGAGGCTCCTATCAATAAGTACTGGCTTTATCTGCAGAACAAAATTCTGAACCCACTCTATTATCAGTTTCTAACCAAGCCTAGCTATAATTTCATTGATGATCTGTATTCAGAGGTAACACGAGAGGGCGCGCATATTAATGCGGCGCTCAAGGGCGAGGCGACAACGCAGTTTCGTACACTCACAGATTCTGACACGCGTCTGTTAGAGGCAGCACATCCGATACTGGCCAACGGCGAAATCATGGGTGCGGTGGTGGTCGATCAGAATATGAATGGCTTACGGACATTTCGTAACCAAGCGATGGAGATGCTATTTAATACCATGCTCGCGGTAATGCTGATTGTAACGCTCGGTCTATTCTTTTCTGCCTCGAGAATTTCTTCGCGCATACGGTCTTTGAGAAATCAGGCAGAGGGCATTATCGGGGAGACGGGCAGGATACAAAACACAATAGTCGCGACGCGCAGCTCGGATGAAATCGGCGATTTGTCGCGCAGCTTTTCCACTATTGTTGAAAGGCTTACCCAATACACAGACTATCTCGAAAATATGTCTTCCCGGCTGTCTCATGAGCTACGTACGCCAGTAACTGTGGTGCGCTCCTCTCTTGAAAACCTTGGTCTTACCTCATCTAATCACGAGTCGGTGGTCTATATTGAGCGCGCCGAAGAAGGCATTAGGCGTCTAAATCTAATTCTCACTAACATGAGTGAGGCAACAAGGTTGGAGCAGATGCTACAAACATCTGAAAAAGAGAAGATAGAGCTGAGTAAGGTGCTTCCGGGTTGCGTGGAGGGATATAAGCTTGCCTATCCCGAAACTAAATTCGATCTCGATATTAGTCCGCAGCCAATTTTTATCGACGGCGTGCCGGAGTACATAGCACAGTTGTTAGATAAACTAATCGCGAATGCCGTTGAGTTCTCTTACGCAGATCAGTCGATTACAGTCTTCAGTCGCGCACTGCGTGATCATGCAATTATCAAGGTATCTAATGCAGGACCGTATCTGCCAGAAGAAATGAAGGACAGACTTTTCGAATCGATGATTTCCGTGAGGCCGCAGGAAAAGCAAGATCAACCGCATCTGGGCATGGGTTTACATATTGCTAGGCTGATTTCCGAATTTCATGGCGGGCAAATTCGCGCAGAAAATAGACAGGACAGGGAAGGAGTGGTGATAACGGTTGTTATTCCACTGTTCTATCGCTGACTTATAGCAGTTCGTTTGCTCTGCTTTAACTTTGAAGAGTCTGTGCAAGCAGGTGATCTGTTCTGATCATCTATTCTCCAGTGTAGTACTTCGCCGCATTTTCTTTAACAACTGGCGAATCGGTTGACCAAGCATGGCAAGTATTCAAGACAACTGGCCGTTTGTCGCTAGTACCGACATCAGAATCTGCCTTGTTCTTCTTGTGCCTAAGTAATGGCCAGATTGTTTGCATTGCAACCGTTGCCATAGGAAACAGCAGCTCCGTCAAGTGTGTGCAACCACGCACTCCGCCTACTTTCATGCGTATAGCCTTGCGCCATCCTGCTCCCATCTGTATTCCAATCACTGACTTATAGGCAGTCGTAATGCTTGGGCACATCTCGAATGGGCTGTGTTCAGTCGCCGCTATGACATCTTGAATTACAAAACTGTCGTCTATGGTCACTCTGAGCAGCATTTCATGTAGCGGCTCACCTATGGGAACTTCTCCCCTCCAGTTATTGCTGAACTGATAAGTTTTCTTATCAGTCATGTGTGCTTCGATGTCCCATAGCCCGTCTTCACGCTCGTAACCTCGATAGTCGATGGCGCGTGTGTGTGCATGTTTACGGGCGGTAGGTTCTGGCAATGGCATAACAGGGCCTTGGTTTTCTAGCGGGGATAGTGGTCCGCGGTTTGTGCTTTTAGGGTAGATGCAATGGTTCGTGACAGACTGCCCACAAAATAAGAGTATAACTCAAAGCGGAATTTTTGTGTGCTCTGCTCTAGAATTTGGGGCATAATACTCGACCAGATTATTCAGGAGAGTCAAAATGACTACAGCAAGTGCACGCCACATACTTGTCCAGACAGAAGACGAATGTAACGCATTGAAGGAAAGGATAAGTGGCGGTGAAGATTTCGCAGATATAGCGAAAGAACATTCCAGCTGCCCCTCTAAAGCACAGGGAGGCGACCTCGGTCAATTTGGCCCAGGAATGATGGTAAAAGAATTCGATGAAGTTGTGTTTAGCGCAGCTGTGAATTCTTTACAAGGGCCAGTAAAAACACAATTCGGTTATCACCTCTTGGAAGTA
>Ga0209632_10001355_pt1 | contig 24688 bp, 26 predicted proteins | sample COG_10_FD_184754 | JGI IMG/M metagenome (GOLD analysis project Ga0209632, IMG submission 184754) | Pelagic Microbial community sample from North Sea - COGITO 998_met_10 (SPAdes) (version 2) | ecosystem: Environmental > Aquatic > Marine > Neritic zone/Coastal water | place: Helgoland, sampling... | reverse complement strand
AAAAGACGGACGCTCACTGATGGGCTTACTAAATGCTGGCCGTCTTCCAATATTGAAATTAGTTCCTGTTCCAAGGAAGCGATGGATTTGTTGACCACCTCAATTTTTCCCAAAATTGGCAGTACAATAGAGCCATCCGTTCCTACCAAATACCCTTGGAGTTTTAAGACTTCAATATTTTGTATTTGTGGTCCAAGGTTGTTAATTGTTTGGCTGTTATAAGGGATAGCGGTTTCCGGAACCAGGGCACCAATTTTAATATCTAAAATATCATTGGGCTGTAGCGTGTTGCTGGTATAATTAATGGGGGTGCTTTGGCTCATATTGGCATCGCCAAAATAAAGTAAATCTTTGTTGGACACACAGGAGCTTAGAAGCAGTCCAAGGACTGTTATACCTAAAAAATTGGTTTTTTTGTAAGACATAATTAATGATATATATGAGTTGCGAAATTAAGTTATAAATGATTTGTTTTATACGTTACAATTATATTTGAAATAAGTGTGTAAATAAGTATGTAAGTGGCTTTATGCAGTCTTTTTTTGGAGTTATTCGTTTCTGTGCTAGTTAGAAGAAAAGCAAATAGTTTCATGAAATAGATAGCTTAATTATAATTTTATTACTGGCACTTGATCCCAATCAATTAATTGGTCTGCCTGATTTAAATCAATAAAATCAAAATCGTTTAACCACTGTTCTAATTTAGGCTTGCAATTCTTAATGCCTACGTAGGATTTAAAACGTCTTGGCAGAGAAAGACCAGGGACAATAGGTTGTTCACCGTCAAAATCTCTGGGGTGAAAATAAGTCATCACATAGTTAGATTGAATGGTCCAATTTTCAATAGTTTTATAAGGTAACAAGCGAAAGTAGCCCCCCCCAGAAAAAATGAAAGGCTTTCCTAGAATAGTATGTGTGTTAATTGGAAATTCTTTTAATTTAATTCCATTATAATCTATAATAGAGGGTATAGCTACTTTATAGGATGGCAAGCCCCCGTGCGCTCTACTAGCTGGGAAAACAGAACTGTCTTTTGTGATGCCCAACTCATGTAAGATTTCAAAAGCCCATTTGTTGTTTTTTGTAATACTAAAACCTGGCGCTCTAAAACTAGTCACCTTTTTTCCAGAACAGTCCTCTAATGTTTTTATGGACTTTTCAACATCATTATAAAATGTTTTTCTGTCTTGATCGTAAGCTAATTGATGCAAATGGGTATGGCTACCAACCTCAAAACCACGATCACTGATCTCTCTTATAATTTCAGGATATTTTTCGGCCATCCAGCCAACAACAAAAAAAGTAGCTGACTTTTCTGTTTTTTCTAGAACATCATAGATTAAATCCATACCTATCCTGATTCTAGAATCAAAATTATTCCAATCAGTTATAGTTCTAGTTTTTTTATTATCTAAAATATGAAACCACTCTTCGATGTCAAAGGTGAGAATTTTCATTAAAAAAACTTCTTGCCTTTATCCTTAAACTCAATAACATCTTTTCTTGTAGGAAATGTAAAATACGTTTTTTTAGAAGAATCATTTTGAATGAGTTTTACCTCATTTTTTTGAATTAAATCAATGCTTTTAGCGATCGCTTCCATTCCAAGTTTCTTTGTGTGATAAATTAACTCTTCTTGTGTTCTATTACCGATTTCAACTTCTTTTTGAACGATGATTGGACCGCTATCAATTCCTTCATCAACAAAAAACACTGAAACTCCAGTATATTTTTCATTATTTCTTAAAACCCAAAAAGTTGGCATCAATCCTCTATATTTTGGTAATAAAGCAGTGTGAAGATTAATACACCCTTTTGGTGCCAAGTTTAATATAGGAGATTTAAATATTTGGTTTCCTAAAATAGAGACTAATAAATCTGGTTGAAATGATTTTATTTTATCTACTGAGTTTGGTTTATTAATCGGTTCATCAAGAGTTATTATTGGTATCGAGCTAGATTTCAAAAATTTGAATACATTATTTTTTGAATCAACTTTTGATTTCAAGTATTTTAACGAGTAATAAGTAAAAAACTTCAAACCGAAGATATCGTATGTTTTTTTTGCTTTAGTAAAAAATGATTCTTTCTTACCAAATGGGGAAACATCTGCAACTACACAACCAACTACTTCAGAATCTTCTGGTAGAATATCTAATAAATATCTTAAGCTTTTTGTGAGGTAAAACGGTTCATTTTGTGTTATAATTACTATTCTCATTTTATTGTTTTTATAAAAAATTTGGTTTTTAATGTATCAAGAATAAATTTAGGGTTTGAAATAAAATTACGCTTAAATAAACGTTTACTTTTCATACTTCTATGCAACCATTCAAGACCTAGTCTAATAATAAATTTTGGTGCGCGATTTACATTGCCGGCATAAAAATCAAATACAGCACCAATACTGCATATGTTTTTGGCGTTTAATTGATTTTTATAATTAAAAATCCACTTTTCTTGTTTTGGTGCTGTCATACCTATAAACAAAACATCAGGCTTAAAGGTATTAACTTCGTTGCACATTTTTGTTGAATCTTCATCGGTAAATACAGCTTTAAATGGTGGGGAATAGCAACCAAGTGATACATTGGGATATTCTGAATTACATTTTATTTTGATTTTAATTAAAGTTTCTTGAGAGGCACCAAGAAAAAAAACAGCCCCATTTTCATTATTTAACTTTTCCATTAAGAATAAAAACAAATCAAAACCTGCTATCTTTTTAATGTTGTGGTTATTCAAAAATTTCTCAGCCCATACAATACCTATTCCATCTGGTAATAAAATGTCAGAAGATTTTAAAGATTTTTCAAAAGTTTTGTCATTCTTTGCTATGACATAACTATGTGGGTTTATTGTGTTGATAACTCTATTATATTCAAAATCAATTGAATATAAGGATTTATCGAATATTTTATATCCTAGTAACATATACTAATTACAGTATTTATTTATTATTTCATCAACATAATCTCCATAAAAATGTGTAACATATTTTGATGATAATATTTTATCAATACTCTCATTGCTTAGTTTTATTTTGTTCCTAAGGGATTTATATTGTCTTGAGTAATACTTTTCTTCTCCAATATTATAATCTTTTAATTTTATTCCTTCTTCAAGGTCAAAAAAATTCATTGTTGCACCGCTAAAACTAAAATTTAGATCTTCCATACGAATTAACAACAATTTAATACCATTAGCATGAAATATCTTAAACCCAGTATTGGTAGCAAAATCATCATTATATATATCTATTTCTAAATTATTTTTTAATTCAAATTTGATCCATTTTTCGATATACTCTGCAGACATAGGGATCTTTTTTATAACTTTATCTACTACTTTTGATTCAATAATTTTCAAGTTTTCATTTTCCAATTCTTTAGCATATAATTCAATATTTTGAAAGATTCCAGAAATTGCCCTAGAAACAGGTTCTCTTAGCAAAGTTATGATTCTAACTTCATCATTATAATCCATTAACTTCTTATTCAGTAAACTAGAAATTACTAAATGCATAGGTAAAGATTTCCTGTCAGAATTTAAATGAGTATTGATAGAATTCTTTATACCTATATCGGATAATTGATGAATATGAAAAACATGATTATTTTTAAGCTTATTTTTTAATGTATTATAGACACTTGATGAACCAACTTTACCTGGTGTTAGGACTATAATAGGTGGCTTTTTCTTAAAATTATACCTCTTAAATTTCAAATAAAAAATAAAGTGAACTAGTACAGATAAATTTTTTGCAATAAATCTTCTTATTTTAACTTTTAAAATTTTAATCTTCATTTGTATTGTTTTATTCTTAGACAAGATAAATACAGTATTTATGGTATAAATTTAAACGTATTCTAATTTCATCTTATTATATAGGTGAAAAAATTATGGCGAATGTACAGGTCTCGAGTGAAGTGCCCTTTTTCTATAGAATACACTTGTTTTGCATAGGATAAAAGTAATTCGGCAAAGTTTTACTAAAATTAAATTTTTCATTATTAATTCTGGCCTTTCTAAATCCATAATAATTACCTAAATCAATTATATTTATTATAAGAAAAGTCTATACATAAAGGTAGAATACTTGTGTTTTTCATAAATTTAATTGAGAAATCATTTGAGAAAGATTAGTGTAGAAAAACTATGAACTGTAAGTGATGACCTCTTCTTTTTTAGAATCCATTTTTTCTTGGTTGGGGAGTAAAAATATATTAAGCTTTTAGAAATCGTAAACTTTCTGAGTAACAACATAGTGAATAAACTAAATTCTCCTAAAAATTTCATAATAAAATTTGGTTTTTTAAAACCATAACAGATGGATTTAACTTCTGCTTCATATTCATTTTTTAATTCATTTGAGCGACTGCTCATTCTCTTTCTAAAACATGCCAAGGGAATACCAAAAGATACTAAAGACGCTTTTTTGCTGAATCTTGTCCAAAGTTCAAAGTCTGAAGCCAATTTATACTTTTCATTTAACCCTCCTACTTGTTCCCAAAGTTCTTTACGCCAAAACATACCTTCCTGTTGCAAATACCCATATAGTTTAGGTCGAAACCATCCGTTTCTAACAAACTTATTGGGCTTTGCAATAACATTGGCACTAAGTCCATTAATAAGTCCGTTTTCGTTCATTAAAGAGGTACTTCCACTAACCCATGTTTGAGATGGATATTTACTGAAAAAATCAGAAACATGTGATAGTGTCCAAGGGAAATAAACGTCATCTGCATTTAACCAAGCTAAAATTTCTCCTGTAGCTTTAGAAAAACCTTTATTTATTGCATTATATTGTCCCTCGTCTTTTTCCGAAATTAAAAGACTGATCTGTTCTTTATATTTTGATAGGATGGATAGGGTATTATCACTAGACCCTCCGTCTACTATTATTAACTCAAGATTTGGGTATTGTTGATTTAATATAGATAAAATTGTTTCTTCTATATATTTTTCCATATTGTAGCAAGGAACGACTATTGTTATTTTTAACACTTAAATGTATTTTTCAATTTTATTAATTCTTTATAAATCTTCTTGAATATTGATTTATCTTAGGTTGTAATTTAACTTCTAATGCCCAAGATATAATAATCGTTATTGCCAATGAGCAAATAATTTCTATAAAATCTAGTTTTTTGTTTCCATAATTTTTAAAAAAAAGAATCATTATGGGGTGATGAATAACATATAGTGCATATGAAAAAGGCGCTACATAATTAAATATTTTAAATATTCTATCAAAAAATGACCATTTTGCCCTTTTCCAAATATAGGCTACAGAAATTAATCCTAAGGAAATAAAGAAATGTTGAAATATTCTAAACCAATGGCGTTTAGCTAGCCCATATTGAGCAATATCTAATATGTAAAGAGAGAAGAAAACTATTGAGAAAAACAGAAATACAAAAATATGTTTAATAAACATTTTTAGTGAATATTTTTTTGAAAGCAAATAATTTTCTGCAATATCAGCTCCTGTGCTCCAAATTATTAAATAAATAAAATTTAAAGCGATTTTATTTGGATAAAGTAAATAAAACACAAACCCTAAAATACTTAAAACTAAAGATATGTTATATATACAAAAGTTCTTTTTTCTAGAATACCAAATAAGAGGTAAATACATGATATAAAAAAACCACTCATAAGATAAGGACCAGAGAGGGGCATTAAAGTAAGGCTTAACATTAGTACCTTCCATTACTGGTAAATCTTGCATATTAATTAAGTTTCCTAATAAATCAAACCATGTCCTTTTATCCAAAACACCAATATAACAAGCAATTAAAAAACCTATCAATATGCTTATTAAAAATATTGGATAAATCCTTCTAAACCTTTTAATTAAATAAATTTTAAAAGAAAAATCTTTATTATAATAATTATAATGTATTACAAAGCCAGATAATATAAAAAAAAGCATTACTGCTGCTTGTCCTTGTTTTAAAAATTCACTTATAATATATTCTTTCCCAAATCGGGTTTGTTCTATAATATGGCCTAAAACTACATAAGTAGCCGCAAATCCTCTTAAATAATCTAATTTATATAATGTCATTTGCTATTAACTCAAGATTAGGGTATTGCTGATTAATGATAGACAGCATGGTCTCTTCGATATATTGTCCCATATTATAGCAAGGAACGACTATTGTTATTTTCACTTCCATTTATTAAGTTTAATTAGCGAAATCATCGGATCTAGAACAAGCATATTGCCAAATTTTAAAATCCAATGGATTATCCTTGTTTAAAAATTCTCTATCAGATTCTGATAGTTTATAATGAACATTTTTGCGCTCAACAGAGATATTTTTACTTTTTACTGTAAAATTATCTAATTCCATTTTTTTTGCTAAAATTGGTAAATCTCTGTCAATATTTTTTGTAACACTTACATAAAAAAAACTATCTAATATTTTTTTAAAAAAATCAACATCATTTAAAAAATATGATTTTATATAACTTTTTTTTAAAAAGTGTCTATAAAAATTAGTAGCCTGCCAATTCCTACTCCCTTTTAATTTTTGTTTTAGGTACCAGGTTTTAAATGATGGAGGGTTTTTTTTATTTCTAAAATTGAAGTTATATAGAGATATTATATGCCGTGCAGGTTCTCTAAAAATGATCATATGTTTGGCTTGTTCTTGGATTTTAAATAAATTTTGGGTATCTATATCTACAAAATGACCTAAAACTAATTTTGCTTTATCTCTTTCTATTTTTTTTCTATTTTTCCAATCCTTTAACCCTTTTTTTTTTGCATACTTTATACCGTCTACTCCTAGATGTATTAATTCTTCATGAGCAGTAAAAAATTTACCAAAAGAATTTGTAATTGTTTGACCTCCTGTTTTTGGTATGTGGTACAATATAAATTTCATGTTTTTTAAAGTGTAGAATTAAATCGATTAAGACAATATTTATAAATTTCGAAATCTAATTTATTTTGTTTTTTAAAATTATCAATATCTTCTTGTGTAATCGAATTTAATAAATCATTTGTTTTTGCTTTATTAATGTTTTTTTTATTTAAACTTTCACTTCCCAACAAAGTACTCAACTGTGCCAAACTCTCATCATATTCTTCAAAAATACCTATGAAATCGTAACGGTCAAGTATTTTTTTATAATTCTGAGAGTTAACGTTTAGGACATTAGCTAAATAATTTTTATTCTTAAGTAAATGATTGCGAATGTCTGTATCCACATCTTGTTCCTTTTTAAGCCTATAAAAGTAATTGGATATACTTAAATCTAAAGGGTTACGTATAAACGTGAATAGTTTAAATCTTTTATTAGAATATATCTCTGGATATCGTTGAAATATGTGATATCCTTCTAATTCGAAATGACCAGATAAGCAATCATTCTTTCCGAATTTTGAGAGAGGATACTTAAAGGGATATATCGCCCCCCAACCCTGACGATAATCATTAAAACCCTTTTTATACTCCATTATACTTCTGCGAAGGCTTGTTCCTCCACATCTTGGTAAATGATGAAAAACATAAGTGTTCTCTTTTTGCTTTCTTTTAAAAAAAAGACCTAACTGCTTGATAGATGATTTTATGTACCTATAACAATATACTAACTGAATTTTCATAATAGTATTTTATGTCTATTTTTAACCCCCACTAAATTTAGAAATCCACTAATCATAAATAGAAAATAAAAAGGTGTCAACATTAAAGGAGCGGAAGAGGTAGATACAATAATAATAACCGCAAAAATAAATTTACACCTAGGTATTAATGTCTGTTTAAAAAGACCTATTGTTAAAATTAAGGCAACTGGAATTCCAAATTGGACGTATAATCGAAACAAACTATTCGTGGAAGATACTGATCTTAATTTTTCGGAATCAACGTACGAACTAATTAATGCTTGAGAATTAGAGAATGATTTATCTAATTCAGCGGTATAGTTGTCATAATTAAAACCTGTTCCAATAAATGGATTATTATAAATCGTATGTAAAGCACTAACTGTATTTAAAAACCTCGAAGCACCTGAACCAGATTTATCACCATAAATCTTTTCATTGAAATTATTTATTGTTGCATTAACCAAGACAAATAAAACAACTGAACCTATTACTATTTTTGGGATAATAAATTTAAAACTAAGCTTATTAATATTTGATATTAAATAATACGAGAATTGAATTAACATTACTATTAGACCAGAAGTAGACCAAGCCATAACCATAGCAAAAATCCCCATAATGACATTGCGTTTATTTTTAAAAATAAATAGATTTAAAAAAATAAAAATATTAACATAGACCGAAAAATTACCTGGTTCCCAAGCTATCCCATGTGCTCTTTGTAGCTGAAATCCAAAATAATTGATAAAAGTTGGATCCAAATTACCAAAGTAATTGACAGTTGCTCTTTGAAAAAATACATAAAAATAGCCTACATACCTTGCACCTTCATCAACAGAACTAAACAATACATTTTGAGTTGGGAAAAATGAAATAATTAGACAGGAAATTATACCATGTAAGGTGAAAATAAATAAAATTGAATTTAGGTAAAATAAAAAATTAGGTTTAGAGTAGTAATAAAAACATATTAAAACGCAAGACGCCAATAGCAATAACATTTTTATATTATTATTATTAAAGAGAATTGAAAAGTCTCCAAAATCAACAGCTTGTAATGAAAATAATATCAATATTAAAAAAACCAATGTTATAAATATTGAAACATATTTTTTGTTTTTTAAAAAACCTGATTTTATCGAAATTATAAGAACCACCATAAATAAGGTGATTTGAATAAGATCATTTATTCCTAAAACATTTAAAACTGAACCGCTTGATAAAATAAATAATATCAGTATTAAATAATTAGTAAATTTTACTTTCTTAAGCATAAGATAATATATTTCTATATTTATATTTCACGTCTCTAAAAATTAGTTATTCGGATAATTAAGCAACAATATTTCTTGTTTTAAAACTATATTTATCTTGTCAATCAACACTTTATATTGATTGTAAGATTTTTGCCAGCCAAATACAGTTCCTTTTACTCTTTTACTAGATTCTACAACACCTACAAATTCGTTTAAACTTTTATCATTAATTTCAGACTCAATATTTAGAAATTTAAATATTTTATCAAAAGTTTGATTAGAATTTAGTTTCAAATCTTCAAATCGTATAATTAATAAGTTTTTATCTTTTTCAGATTTTTTATGTAATACCCAACTGTTTAACTCCCATTTATATTGTCCAATTGGATCATATATATCTAAAAAATCTTCTTGTGTAAGTTCTTTCCTTTGTATAATATTATACATATTATATAAAGAAATTATTGCATCTCTTGGATCTCGATATACATAAATAAATTTGTTATTAAATTTATGGGGTGGAGTTAAAAAGAACATTTTCAGCTTTGCTACAAATTTTGAACGTGCATGGACTTTAAATAGTGGAATATCTTGATTCTTTTTAATCTTACTATAATCAATATCACCAAGGCTAGGACAATACACTTTAGTCGATTTTTCAGTAACATTTCTTATCCAATGAGTGCCCGTCCTCGGAAAACCACACATTACACCCATAACATTAAAATTCGTTTTAGAAGTTAATAATTTTAAAATTAAATCTTTAATTGTTAATCTATATTTAACCTTCCCTAAATTTCTTCCATTTAATTTTAATAATAAAGATTTAATAAAATTTTTAATTATCATAAATAGTGTTTTTTTTAATATCTAAAACAAAAAAGAGTTTTAATTTAAAATAAAATTGTCATTATCAATAAGGCTAGAATAAAAACATTTACCCCTATTGAAACAACTCTACGATTTTTTAAATATAATTGATTAACTAAGCCTTATATACTTAGTCCATTTATATTTATTAGAAAAAATTAGACCTGGTTTAAATCGCAAATTTAGATAACAATAAATTAAATCATAACAATCTTTTATACTAAATGAATATTTAATTTTGATTGTTTTTAATTCACTTATAATTTCATCACGACTCACACCTAATGTATTAAAGTAATTATCATTAATCCCATATAAATACTTGATGGCTACCATACGTCTAATTGGTGTTTTAAAAGTTTTTTTCCACTTATTTAATGATTCACTTGAAATTTTATTGGACGCATTAGACATTAAAGTAGGGTCTCCCATAACACCTTTAATTTCAATTTCTGAAAGATTATTTAATACCGATTCGTCAATTTTAATATTTAAATAATTTTCTATTCTTGTAATTACTAACTTGCTATCATTAACCAATTCATTATAATTTATTTTAATAGATTTTTCTTGTAATTGTTTATATCCAGAAACTAACAAATTGGGGCCTTTACCTATATCTACTATAGCACTATATAATGTTTTAAACCTACCATTATGAGTATTCATCTTTGATGCAAACTGAGCTAATGGATTTCTAAACAAAAAGATAAATTTAGCATTTGGGAAAATATTTGATATTTCTTGTATAATCAAATAATATCTTGGGGTTTTATCTAAAAAATACTTAGAGCCTTTGTCACTAAGTCCTTTATATAGCGACAAAATAAATTCTACTAAAATTTCATTATAATTATTATTGTTTGCAATAAGACTTTGTTTGACATCATTTAAAGCTTGAACTGCTTTTGTATGTGAATATTCTGACAATGTCCCCGCTTCTTTTTGTGCATATAATAGAGGCAATAAAACCCAAGGTTCAGATGATGTTGAAACTTCATCTGAAGAAGCAATAATTTTTTGTAATAAGGTACTACCACTTCTTGGCAGCGAAAAAATAAATACTGGTGAAATATTATTTATTCCAGATTCCATAAGCTCTATTATTAATTATTTTTTGATATTGAATTCTCCTAGTGATTATATACAATAGTAATGAGCAATTAGTTGCAAGTAAAATACCTGCGGAACCCATATTTAAATTTACGGCAAAATAAATAGATAATGGGATGTTAATTCCAAGAGTTAAAATACCGGTAAACATTACTAATTTAACTTTACCAGTCCCATTTAAAAAGGAAGTGTATATACTACTGTAGGCTTGTAATAATACAAACAAAGCGCATTGACAAACTAACAATATTGGTGTTTGAATATCCTCACCTACCCAAAATATTTTTATTTTTTCAAAGGCAATAAATAATACAAGTGTAAATACTACACCAGCTATCCAGATGTAATTTAATGTTGAGATTGATTTTCGAATCCATTTATAATCCCCTTTTTGATAAGCATCTGTAAAAGCACTCCAATAGGGAGTCTTAATAATCGCAAAAATGATAGAAAAGGCTCCAAAATATTTTAATGTTATCATATAAGGCGCAACATGTGCAGGAGATAAAACATGTGCAATTATAACATTGTCTGTTGTAAACAACATCGTTGCTGCTAATTGGATTACAAAAAATTTAATCCCCAATCCAAATAAGTCTTTTATTACATCTTTATCGAAAAAAGAGAAATTTGGACGAATGTATTTATATTTTTTATTAAAGAATAGTATTGTTGAAATCACTAATACTAGTAAAGGCAATAAAGATTGTATAAGTGCAAATACTAATAGATTCTTATTTGTGAAATATCCTGCTAAAACGATTAACCCCAAGGTTAATGTCTTCGTGATAGTATTAATTAAGTTTCTCCAAAATGGCATTTGATGCGCAAGGAAAACTGAAGTTATAATTTTTAAAGTAAGCCTAATGGTAAAAGAGGCAACTACTACCAACATAACCATAGTAAGTATGTTATTATAATCAGTAGGTGTATTTAACATGTTTTCCCAATTAATAAAAGGGATTGTCAATAAGCATATTAACCCTAGAACTAGACTAATTGCACCAATAATAACGTATACAGTACTTGTATATGTTTTGGCTAAAGTATAATCTTTATTACTTAATGCGATAGCAAGTTTATTTCTGTAGCCATGGGAAATCCCAATGTCAAAAAAATTCATCCAATTAACTATCGAGTTTATAGTAAGCCAAATACCATAATCTGTTTGCGTTAAATAGGCAAGAGAAATTGGCACTAATAAAAAATCAACTAATACATCTACTATTCGAAGAAAAAAAGATCCAAATATGTTTTTTCTAAGAATATTCGATCTCTTATCATTAAGATCAATGAATTTAGTCAGTAATTTATTCATAATTAAATCCCAAAATTTTTATTTCTTTAGAATATTTAATTCTTATTTGTTCAATTTGTTCTTTTGATAAAATGAACTCTTCCTTATTTGAGATTCCTTTATAATTATGCTTTGTTCGAACTGTAAGACTTCCGTTATAAGGAATACCTATTTTCTCAAAAACAACACCTAATTCCTGATTTAAGTTTTTAAAATCAATAATTTTATCCACAATGACATCAGAATGCACCTCATTCATATATTGGGTGTAATTAAAACAACTTCTATTTTTTAAATAATCATCAAAACTATTTATATTTTTTGTTTTTCGATGCTTCAACATATTATAATGTGATATCGATTTTGACCAAGGATCTCTTTCTATACAAAACTTATAATAGGAATCCCACATTTCTTTATCAATTCTAGCCTTTATAGCAATTGCTGGCATGTGATTATAAAACTTTTGATTTTTTAAAAATCTTGACAATGTTTTTTTTATCCCTCTTGCTCTTGTCTGATATAATTCCTTTATTAAATTAAATCGACCATAATGGTTTTGAGGTTGATGTTTATCTACCATGGGGAAAATTGGAGTTACAATATCATCTTTTCCACAAAACTGGCTTAGATAAACTTCAATACTTGTACCAGCAGTTTTTTTAGTCTTTATAAATATGAATTTATGTTTATGAGAAATAATCATGTTTTTATTTTATCCAATTAAATGTTTAAATCTGATTTTCATACATTATATGACCAAAAACCAATTATTCAACAACTCATCGCGATTATACAACATGTTCTCTTTCGTTTTCCAATCGATAACCTGAAATCCAGCATGCTCACAAATGGCTTGTCCTGCTGCTGTATCCCATTCCATGGTAGGTGCAAAACGCGGGTAGCAATTAGCAGTACCTTCTGCCACCATGCACAATTTCAAAGAACTACCTTTAGAGATTAAATTTACCTCTCCATGAATATCACGCATTTCTTGCACATAGGTTTCCGTTTCTGGAGACATATGAGATCTGCTTGCCACTACAGTAAAAGTTTTGTCTTCTCTTTCTAATGGTAATTTATCCCCATTAACAATAAAAGTCTTAACATCAAAATTGTTCAGATCAACAGCTACTTTATACGCACCCATTTCTTTACTGGAAAAATACAATTCACCAGTTACCGGTACAAAAATAACCCCAATTAGGGTTTTTTGGTTTTCAATTAATGCGATGTTTACGGTAAACTCTCCATTACGTTTTATAAATTCTTTGGTACCATCAATAGGATCTACAATCCAAAGCTGTTTCCAGTCTTTACGCTCCTGGTAAGGAATATCTCTACCCTCTTCTGAAAGCACAGGAATGTTTGTTGTCTCTAAGTAAGACATAATTACATTGTGAGAGGCGGTATCTGCTTTGGTTAAAGGAGAGTTGTCTCCTTTTATTTCCACATCAAACTCGCCAGAATGGTAAATTTCTAGAATTGCTTTCCCAGCTTCTAAAGCTGCGGTAATGGCTGTGTGTAATAGCTGCTTCATCATTATATAATCATCCCCGCTCCAATGGTTTCATTGGTTTGCTCATCAATAATAATGATGCTACCTGTTTGGCGATTTTTTTTGTAGACGTCATAAAACAAGGGTTTAGAGGTTCGTATCGAAATTCGACCAATATCATTCATGCCTATTTTATCTATACCCTCTATACGGTGCAGAGTGTTGATGTCTACCTTATACTTTAATTCTTTCACTATCCCCATGCACTCATTGGTGGTGTGCTTGATAACTACTTTTGTGCGTGCTTGTAGCGGAGTACTGCTCATCCACGTCACCAATACTTCTATATCTTGTCCTACTTCAGGGACGTTATTTTCTCGCACAATCATGTCTCCACGGCTGGTATCAATTTCATCTTCTAAGGTCATCGTAACCGACATAGGCGCATAGGCTTCTGCAATGTGTTCACCATTCAATTCAATGGTTTTAATGGTCGACACAAATCCTGAAGGCAAAGTTTTTACTTTGTCACCAGGCTTAAAAATACCGCCATCAATACGCCCTGCAAAACCTCTAAAATCTTGATTCTCTAAGGTATGTGGACGAATAACGGATTGAATAGGAAAACGACAGTCTATATGGTTGTAATCACTAGAAATATGAACCGTTTCGAGATGGTACATCATGGTACTTCCTTTGTACCAATCCATATTTTCAGATTTGTTAACAACATTATCTCCTGCAAGTGCTGAAATTGGAATAAATTGAATGTCGCTAATATCTAATTTAGTCGCAAAAGCTTTAAAGTCTGCAACAATTTTGTTGTACACGGCTTCACTATAATCCACCAAATCCATTTTATTAACACAAACAATCGCGTGTGGAATGCGTAATAATGACGCAATAAATGAATGTCTATGTGTTTGTTCTAACATCCCCTTTCGAGCATCAATTAGAATAATCGCCAAATTTGCCGTAGAAGCTCCAGTGACCATATTTCTGGTATATTGAATGTGCCCTGGAGTATCTGCCACAATAAACTTTCGTTTTGGCGTTGCAAAATACCGGTAGGCTACATCAATGGTAATCCCCTGCTCTCGCTCAGATTTCAAACCGTCTGTCAATAATGACAAATCTACATAATCAAAGCCTTTGTTTTTACTAGATTCCTCAACAGCGTCTAACTGGTCTTGAAAAATAGATTTACTATCGTATAACAAGCGTCCAATCAGGGTGCTTTTTCCATCATCTACACTCCCTGCAGTAGTAAATCGTAATAATTCTATATCTTGATATTCCATGTTTTCTATTTTTTATTTTCTAAAAGTAACCTTGTTTTTTTCGATCTTCCATGGCAGTTTCGGCCCGTTTATCATCTGCACGGCCGCCGCGCTCGGTGGTTCTCGTAGTAGCTATTTCCTCAATGATCTTCGTTAAATCATCCGCCTCAGATTCTACAGCGCCTGTAATAGGCATGTCTCCACAAGTGCGGTAGCGAATGGTCATGTTAACTACTTTTTCATTGGGCTTAAGTTTTATAAACTCAGAGTTAGCTAAAATAACACCATCTCTTACTACACAATCACGTTGGTGAGAAAAATAGAGCATGGGTAAGTCTATATTTTCTAGTTTAATGTACTCCCACACATCCATCTCTGTCCAGTTGGAAATAGGAAATACTCTAAAGTGTTCGCCATAATTTTTACGCCCATTGAAAAGGTTCCACAATTCTGGTCGTTGATTTTTAGGATCCCATTGTCCAAATTCGTCTCGGTGAGAGAAGAAACGCTCTTTAGCGCGTGCTTTTTCTTCATCACGTCTTGCCCCGCCCATAGCAGCATCCACTTTGTGTTCTTCTAACGTATCTAATAAAGACACAATTTGTAAGGCATTACGAGACGCATCTACGCCTGTTTCTTCTTTAGCGCGTCCTTTGTCAATTGATTCTTGTACAGAACCCACAATCAGTTGAACACCTAATTCTTCAACTAACTTGTCCCGAAATGCAATGGTTTCTGGAAAGTTATGCCCCGTATCTACATGAATTAACGGAAATGGTATTTTGGCAGGGTAAAAGGCTTTTTTAGCCAGATGCGTTAATAATATAGAGTCTTTCCCTCCAGAAAATAACAGGACAGGGTTCTCAAATTGTGCTGCTATTTCTCGAATCACAAAAATGGCCTCCGATTCTAACTCACGTAAATGATTGATTACATAATTACTCATGTGCTTGGTTTTAACTTTTTATTTATAAAATTTATGATTATTTCTACACTTTCTTTGATGGAGTGACCATCAGTGATGACTTCTAAATCTGGATTGGTGGGTTCTTCATAAGGAGCAGAGATCCCTGTCATATTTTTAATTTCTCCAGACCGTGCTTTTTTATAGAGTCCTTTTACGTCTCTTCTTTCACATTCTTCTAGCGAGGTGTTTACAAAAATTTCAATGAAATTATCTGTACCAACAATTTGTTGAACTTCTTGGCGGTCTTTGATATAAGGGGATACAAAAGCGGCTAAGGTGATCACACCCGCATCTAGCATCAAATTACTGATTTCAGCGATGCGACGTATGTTTTCTGTGCGGTCTTCAGGGGCAAAACTTAGATCGTTGTTAATTCCTTGACGGATGTTATCGCCATCCAAAATATATGTAGATAAACCCTGTTGGTGCAAGGCAATCTCAACCAAATTGGCTAAAGTCGATTTCCCTGAACCTGACAAGCCTGTAAACCAAAGCAAATAGGCTTTGTGTCCGTGCAACTCCTCACGCTGGGCTTTGGTTGTTTTATAATTATGTTTGACTAAGTTTAAACTCATTTTTGTTGTAGTTTTCTTTTTTCTTGAATTCTTTTGAGACGTTTTCCTTTATTTCGCAAATCCAGTCCAAAATTAATTTTATACCACATTTTCTCGTGTCCAAAATAGAGGAGCATCTTAGTAATAGATTCGATACCACCAATTTTAAGTCCAATTAATGGATTACCGATAATTATCCAACCCATTATTACGGTGTCTAAGGTGCCAATAGCCCGCCAAGAGAATGTTTTGAAAATATGACGTTTATTGGAGTCTGATAAAGAGGATTTAAACCACAGTTGTTCATGAATATAATACCAAACTAGCTTAGTGAGTGTTGTTATTCCAGATAAATGAAGTCCTTCATCGATATTGCCTGTTATCAGCCATGCAAAAATAAAGGTATCTATAGTGCCTATCGCACGCCATGATAATGATTTTGCGAGGTGTCTTTTATTAAATTTTATCATTTTAAATCTTATATTTTCACTTCTTTAAACGTATCCTGATTTTCTAAAAACCACTCATAAGTGTGTTCAATCCCCTTCTTGAGTGTATACTGAGCTGTCCAGCCTAAGGCATTCATTTTGGAACTGTCCATTAATTTTCTGGGGGTGCCATCGGGCTTGTCTGCATCCCACTCAATTTTCCCAGTATGGCTAGTGAGTTCTTGGATCGTTTCTGCTAATTCTTTGATGGTGACATCAGTCCCGGTGCCTACATTATACAAATGTTCTGGAAGGATGTTTTCTAGAGCAAAGACCACGGCCTGTGCTAAATCGTTTACATGTAAAAATTCACGCATCGGGGTTCCAGAGCCCCATAATTTTACGGAAGCTTGATTATTATTTTTTGCCTCGTGAAATTTTCGCAACATGGCAGGTAATACATGAGAGGTTTGCAAATCAAAATTATCAAAGGGTCCGTATAAATTTGTGGGCATTAAACTCACAAAGTCTTTATGGTATTGCTTTCGGATGGCCTCACAAAGCTTCACCCCTGTGATTTTTGCAATGGCATACCACTCATTACTGGGTTCTAGGCTGTCCGTTAGTAAATACTCTTCTTTGAGGGGCTGTGAGGCTAATTTTGGATAGATGCAAGAACTGCCCAAAAAGATAAATTTCTTAACACCTCCTTCATGGGCGGCAGCTATGAGATTGTTTTGAATCTGCATGTTTTCCATCAAAAATTGATAGGGGTAATCATTATTAGCCAAAATACCACCTACTTTAGCCGCAGCATCAATGACCACATCGGGTTGTTCAGTGTTAAAAAAGGCAGCGACCGCATTTTGATTTTTTAGATTTAGTTCTTTGGAGGTTTTTCCAATTAGATTGGTATAACCTTTGGCTTTTAGAACACGCCAACAAGCGGAGCCTACCATACCGCGGTGACCTGCAATGTATATTTTACAGTTTTTGGAGATCATACTACTCAAAATAATTTAAGATTGGATAGCCAGCTTCCTTAAGGTGCTGATCTTTTGACATGAGCGTCAAATCACTTTGCATCATGTCTTCAATAAGCCCTTCTAATTTAATTTCTGGGACCCATCCTAATTTGTTTTTGGCTTTTGAAGGGTCTCCAATTAGTAAGTCCACTTCAGTGGGACGGAAATATTTAGGATCGATGCTCAATACTTCTTTTCCAATTTCTAATTGGTAGTCTGCATGCGTACAGTTAAGAACAAAGGCTTTTTCGTCGACGCCTTCCCCTTTAAATTCCAATTCAATCCCTACATGTGCAAACGCCATTTTTACAAATTCTCTAATTTCTGTGGTTTTTCCAGTGGCAATTACCCAGTCTTCTGCTTGGTCATGTTGAAGAATCATCCACATCATACGGATATAGTCTTTGGCATGCCCCCAGTCACGCTTAGAGTTTAAGTTTCCTAAATAAAATTTGTCTTGAAGTCCCAATGCAATACGAGAAACTGCGCGGGTGATTTTACGGGTTACAAACGTTTCGCCTCTTAGCGGAGACTCGTGGTTGAATAAGATTCCATTACACGCAAATATATCATAAGCCTCACGATAGTTAACCGTAATCCAATAGGCATACATCTTAGCTGCTGCATAAGGCGAACGTGGGTAAAAAGGCGTGGTTTCCGTTTGTGGAATTTCTTGTACTTTTCCATACAACTCCGAAGTGGATGCTTGGTAAATACGTGTTTTTTTCTCCAGACCCAATAAACGGATGGCTTCTAATAAACGCAGAGTTCCAATCCCATCAGCATCGGCCACATATTCGGGCATGTCAAACGATACTCGTACGTGGCTCATCGCCGCTAGATTGTATATTTCATCAGGCTGAATCTCTTTGATCAGACGGATGAGGTTGGTACTGTCGGTCATATCGCCGTAGTGCAGAATAAAATCTTTATTATCCACATGCGGGTCTTGGTACAAATGATCAATACGATCGGTATTAAACAAAGAGGTACGTCTTTTAAGTCCGTGGACGATGTATCCTTTGTTTAGTAAAAACTCAGATAAATAGGCACCATCTTGGCCAGTGACACCTGTAATAAAGGCAACTTTAGACATAAAAAGAGAAATTTAATTTATAAATTGAGATGTTATTTTTTCAGCAACCAGCTGCTTGATTGTATTTTATCGCCAAGCCCATCAATAAGCGTTACGCCTAAGGCGTCACAAATAGGGGCTTCGGGAATGGATTGATTGTCTTGGTCCCCGCCATTAGCAAAGGCCAAGTCAAAATCAGCCCCATAGTTTTTTGCAATTTGAGTGATCGTAGCACAAACAGTCCGGTCTTGGTCTATTGAAAGCACCGCTTGGTCTACTGCCTTTAGGTTACTTACAATTAAGACGCGTTCGTTTTCGTCCTGGAATTCTTTTGAGCCTTTGAGCGTCCGTTGGTAGTCGTTGTTGACAATCACAAACAAGGCGTCTGCCAAGGATTTGGCGGTATTAATGTATTCTAAATGCCCTTTGTGTAAGGGATTAAAATACCCTGAGACAATGATTGCTTTTTTCTTAGTCATTTTTTTATTTTTTTATCTACCAAAATCATCTTGTACGCGAATGATGTCGTCTTCATCTGAGGGATGATTAGCATCGGTGTGTTGCCAAATCTCAGCGACCACTGCATAGTCATCCAGTCCAATTAGTCGGTGGCGTTCGCCATTTATAAGCGTAATTTGATCACCTTCGTTATAAACCTTCATTTTTGTTTCTCTGTTAGTGATGCTTCTTACAACCCCTGCGCTGCCTTTATATACTTGCCATATTTCGGCGCGTCGGTTGTGGTACTGCCATGATAAGCGGGCATTAGGTGCCACGATTAAAATCTTTGGACTTAGCTTACCGCCAATTTTTAGGGTATCGACCTCAATCCCTTTAAAAAATTGATTAGAAAACTCTTGTGCTTGTTGCTCCTCAATTACTAAAAATCCACCCCAAGGACGTTGGTCGTCTTTGCAAGTGATTGTAAAACCAAAGGAGGTGATGAGGGTTTCGATGCTTTTAAAATAATCGGAGGACATACAAATGAGGGATTAAGCTTTGGTTTTTAATTTTTCTTTATTTGCCACTTCATTTCTTAGAAGGGTAGAAGAAAAGCGGTGTTCACGTTTGTTGTAGTATAATTTGATGCCTTTGGACTCGCAGTACGCACGCCCAGTAAAGGCCTTGTCTTTATATTCGTCTCCTACGATGCGAACATCTATTTTAAAGCTCTGTAAAACGTCTTCGAGGTCTTGTTCTGTGGCATAAGGAACAATTTCATCTACATGCACACAGCCTTTTAGCTGTATGTAGCGCTCCACCACAGTTTGTACAGGCTTGTTTTTTTCGGGCCTGTCTAATGTTGGATCTGTTTGTAATCCAATAATGAGGTAATCACATTGTGTTTTTGCTTCCTCTAGCATTTTAATGTGCCCGGAGTGTAATAAATCAAAGGTTGAAAAGGTGATTCCTACTTTCATAATTTATTTTTTTCTCGACTACCACCGGTAGTCACTCTTAGTTTTTTATTCTACAGTTACTGATTTTGCCAGGTTACGTGGTTGGTCAACATTCTTGTCCAATAGGACCGCTGTGTGGTATGAAAACAGCTGTAATGGGATAGTAGTCAGTAGGGGAGATAAACACTCTAGAGTTTCTGGAACTTCAATCACATGGTCTGCCAGTGCTTTGACCGTCACATCACCCTTAGTCACAACAGCTATAACCTTCCCTTTACGGGCTTTAATTTCTTGGATGTTACTCACGGTTTTGTCGTAGTGCCCCTTGTTAACGGCCACGACTATAATGGGCATATTCTCATCAATAAGCGCAATAGGGCCGTGCTTCATCTCCGCAGCTGGATAGCCCTCGGCGTGGATGTATGATATTTCTTTGAGTTTCAAAGCCCCTTCTAAGGCTACAGGGAAGTTATAGCCACGTCCCAGAAACAAACAGTTTGCGGCGTCTTTATACACTTTTGCCACCTCTAAAATGGTTTCATTGCTTTCTAGTGCCTGTGTTACTTTTTTTGGAATCATCTCCAATTCGTTGAGCAGACCCTGGTAAGTCGTTTCGTCCAAAGTTCCTTTGGCACGACCTAATTTTAGAGCTATCAGAGTTAACACGGTGATTTGAGTGGTAAAGGCTTTAGTGGAGGCCACCCCAATTTCGGGACCTGCATGGGTGTAAGCTCCCGCATGGGTTTCTCTAGAAATAGTAGAGCCAACAACATTACACACGCCAAATACAAACGCCTCTTTTTGTTTGGCTAGTTTGATAGCTGCCAGGGTATCAGCGGTTTCACCAGATTGAGAAATAGCAATCACGACATCTTTGCTGGTAATTATAGGGTTTCTATAGCGAAATTCAGAAGCATATTCCACTTCTACTGGAACACGTACTAAATCTTCTAAAATGTATTCAGCGACCAGTCCCGCATGCCAAGAGGTGCCACAAGCCACAATAATAATGCGCTCTGCATTGAGGAATTTAGTGAGATGGTCTTCAATCCCCGCCATTTTAATCAGTCCCTCATTTGCCAGTAAGCGACCGCGATAGGTGTCTTTAATGGCATTGGGTTGTTCATAAATTTCTTTTAGCATAAAGTGCTCATAGCCGCCTTTTTCAGTAGCTTCTAAGCTCATTTTTAGTTCTTGTACCAAAAGGGGCGTTGAAGCGTTGTCTTCGACCTCCCATATTTTTAGGGGTTTGTGGGTTCTTACCAGTGCCACTTGTCCATCTTCTAAATAAATGGCCTTGTTAGTAAAAGCCAAAAAAGGTGAGGCATCGCTGCCAATAAAATACTCGTTATCTCCAATACCAATGGCTAGTGGGCTTCCCATTTTTGCCACGACCAGCTCATCGGGTTTGATGATGTCAAAAACAACAATGGCATAAGCTCCCACGACTTCTTTGAGAGCCAGTTGTACGGCCTCTCCAAGTTTTAAGCCTGTTTTGGTTTGTATTTCTTCAATAAGGTTGACTAATACTTCAGTGTCTGTATCAGACTCAAAAGTATAGCCTCTTTTAATAAGTTCAGTTTTTAGGGTGTCATAGTTTTCAATGATCCCATTGTGAATGATCACTAAATCACCAGAGTTGGAAATATGTGGGTGTGAATTTTCATCGTTTGGAATGCCATGTGTGGCCCAGCGGGTATGCCCCATTCCAATATAGCCTGAATTATTTCCTTCTGCCAAAAGTTTGGCTTCCAAGGCCGCCACTTTTCCTTTAGTTTTGGTGACTTTGAGCTGGTTTCCGTCGTAGAGTGCCATTCCTGAACTGTCATAGCCTCGGTATTCCAATCGCTTCAACCCGTCAAGAATTATGGGGCTCGCGTTTCTATGTCCTATATAGCCTACAATTCCGCACATAATGGTTTAGTTATTTGAATTTTTGCTGTTTATATATTGTGGTATCGTCATTAAAAAAGAGCCTATTAAAACCACTGCCATAAGATGTATGTTAATGTCTAAATGTCTTGTTGCAATCGATACACCGACAATAAAGTTGGTGTATAAAATAACAATTAAGCTGGCCTTTAAATGTGTAAACCCTAAGTCGATGAGTTTGTGGTGTATGTGATTTCTATCGGCTGTAAAGGGACTCTTTTTGTTTTTAATTCTGATAACAAAAACTCTTAAGGTATCAAATAGAGGGTAGGATAATAGGGCTAAAGCCACAACTGGTGTGTTGCTTATTGGATAGTCATTTGTTAAGTCTATGTCTGCGCCGAGTAAGGCGACGATTTGATAGGTAAGTATAAAGCCAATAATCATAGAGCCTGTATCGCCCATAAATACTTTTCTACTTTCAGAAATATTGTATTTTGTGAATGCTGCGAGCCCTCCAATGGTGGCGATGGATAAAAAGCTATCTATGAATAAGTTATTGGCTATAAAATAGCCACCACAAAATCCAAAAATCACAATTCCCACTCCTGCAGCCAATCCATCAATACCGTCGATGAGGTTGTAGGCATTAATAACCAAAATGTATACAAATACCGTAAATAAAATTGAAAGTTCTCTTGGGATTGTATGCAGTCCCAAAAGTCCATGAAAGTCCGTAATGCGGTGTCCTGTTAGTAAAATAACTAGTAGTGCAGCCACTAGCTGAGTGATAAATTTTTTACGAGATGAGATTTCCATTAGGTCGTCCTTGATTCCTACAAATAGTAGGATTGAAGTCGCGGTAACAACCGATAGTATTTCAGAAACCTCTGTTTTATCCCCCATTATAATGGTGATTAACGCAATGATGATACTAAGTCCAATAAAAATGGCTAATCCCCCTAGAGTTGGCACTGCATTGCTGTGGGAGCTACGACTGTTGGGTTTTTTTGCAAGATTTTTGGTGTGACTTAAATATATAATGACTGGAAAAATACTTGAAGCTATTATATATGAGCCCATCAGTACTGCCACGGCCGTAAATAAAAGGTGTTCTCGTAAAAAGATATTAAGTGATTCCATTGTGTTTTTTTAAACGAAACTTGAAGCGTGATAATTGAGTGTTAAACGTATTTGCTTTCTGTTTTTGAAAGCTTTAGGTGTTATTTTTTAAATTAAAAAACTGTATTTTTTTCACGGCTTCGCCGCTACTAGTCACATAAATGAGCTAATAAACGGGTACTAAAAATGGGTTGTTCTCTTTACTTAAGCGTGAGCTTAAGGGTACACCCCAGTGTTTTTAAAGTGACCCAACAAATAGTGCTGGATACTTTATCAACTGTTCCTTTAAGGCCTTCAAAGCCATAAGGAGTTAAATCTATTTCACTGCCTTTAACAACCGACGTCACCTCATGACCAATCACGCGGGTGTTGTCTGTAATGGCTCGTAATTGTTCTATTTCTACCTCCCTTACGATCGCTGGTTTTTTTTGTTCAAATAAATACCTAACGGTACCAGGGATTAGAAAAACTTGATCACGGAGTTTTTCTTCTGTTTTAACTAATACTATTTTTGGTAAAAGGGGGGCAATGACTTTCTTTTTTCGGTCTTTCCATTGCTTCACAACCACGTGTGTGGGGCTGTAGGCTTTGATGTCTAAATCAAGCTCGTTAATACAATCTTGAATGATAGTTTCACGTTTAGATTTTACATACAATACATACCACCGCTTCACTTTTTTTGCGGGCTTTTTTTCGGTATATAATGACGGCGTAAAACTCATTGTAAATTGGTTAATTATTACAGTGCAAAAATAAGCCTAAAAACAGCTCTTTTTTTAACTAAGTAATAAGTGGTATTTTAAAGGTATTTATGACACCTATAACGTTTATAATGATCGAAAAAATGCATCATACGACCTTGTTTTACAATCTGTAAAAGCTCTTAAATGAGCTAAAAAATCTACTGTGATTTTTAGGTGTATTTTGGAAGGGAAAATTGAGGTGTTTTGACTGTGCTTTCAATGCTCTTTTTTAAGTCCAAAATGAGTCAAAAATTTGCATATTATGGCCTTTATTTTAGAGCCTAAAATGGTCTTTAATTTTGAGAAAAAAAGGAGTCGTTATTTACTGATAATTAAGCCTGAGATGAACTCAAATTTTTAGCTGAAAGTGCTGTGGATTTGGGTGGATTAAATTTTTTAGATTTTGGAAAAATCAGGGATTATGTTTTTCAAGTGTGTGAAACTAATTCCTATTTTGTGGATTTCTGGTTGTAAATCTGTCCTCCAAGGGAGTGTTGTTTTTTATGTTTTGACTTTAAATAGAGTAGGGGTGTTGTTTGCTGCTAATAGTGTAAGTATTTTTTT
>Ga0209632_10001353_pt1 | contig 24704 bp, 20 predicted proteins | sample COG_10_FD_184754 | JGI IMG/M metagenome (GOLD analysis project Ga0209632, IMG submission 184754) | Pelagic Microbial community sample from North Sea - COGITO 998_met_10 (SPAdes) (version 2) | ecosystem: Environmental > Aquatic > Marine > Neritic zone/Coastal water | place: Helgoland, sampling... | reverse complement strand
TGGGTAGCCCAGGTTGTTTATAGTTTTCATTCATCGTGGTGATGTAATAGAAGACGGATTCCATCTCCTTGTACATTCTACGTAAGCCATCTTGAACAATAACCGCAAGTTCATAGGCATAGGCTGGATCGTAGGAGACACAGTTAGGAATCGTTGAGGCTAGGATATGGCTGTGACCGTCTTGGTGCTGCAAGCCTTCCCCGTTGAGTGTTGTGCGACCGGCAGTAGCGCCTATCAAGAAACCACGCGCCTGAGAATCTCCAGCAGCCCAACACAGATCACCCACTCTTTGAAAACCAAACATAGAGTAGTAAATATAGAAAGGGATGAGGGGGTAGTTACTAACGCTATAAGAAGTTGCCGCTGCCAGCCACGCAGAGAACGCGCCGGATTCTGAGATGCCTTCTTCTAGCATCTGCCCTTCCTTGTCTTCGCGGTAATACATCACCTGATTGGAATCTTCAGGATCGTACAGCTGGCCTACTGAGGAGTAGATACCCATCTGGCGAAACATTCCTTCCATTCCGAAGGTACGCGCCTCGTCAGGGACGATAGGCACAACGCGTTTGCCTACTTCCTTATCTCTAGATAGCGCCGCGAGCATGCGCACGAATGCCATAGTCGTCGAGAGCTCTCGATCGCCACTGCTCTTCGTTTGGTTCTCGAATACGCTTAGACCCGGAATTTTTAGCGGTATTGTTTCCACACGCCTCTGAGGAACAGGGCCACCTAACTCGCTGCGCATTTGACGCATATAGGTAAGCTCAAGACTGTCTTCTGGGGGCCTATAATAGGGAACCGACTCGAGGTCCTTATCGTTGATGGGGATACCGAAGCGATTTCTAAATTTCTTCAAGCCCTCGATGTCGAGCTTCTTAACCGAGTGCGTATCGTTCTGTGCCTCGGCTTTATCGCCGAAGGCGTATCCTTTAACTGTCTTCGCAAGGATGACCGTTGGCTTGCCATTGTTCTGCACGGCCTGGGCATAGGCGGCATATACTTTGTATGGGTCATGACCACCACGATTTAGAGCCATGATGTCATCATCGGAAAGGTGCTCGACCATCTTCAATAGCTCTGGGCTTTTCCCGAAGAAGTGCTCTCGCGTATAGGCTCCCCCGCGGCTAACGTAGTTTTGGTATTCACCATCAACCACCTCATCCATTCGGGCCTGAAGTATGCCGTCTTTATCCGCATGCAGCAGCGGATCCCAGTGCCTACCCCAAACCACCTTAATAACATTCCATCCGGCGCCGCGGAACACACCTTCAAGCTCTTGAATGATCTTCCCATTGCCGCGCACAGGGCCATCAAGTCGCTGCAAATTGCAATTGATAACAAAAATTAGATTGTCCAGCTTCTCGCGCCCAGCCTTGCTGATAGCACCGAGTGATTCTGGCTCATCCGTCTCACCATCACCAAGAAATGCCCAGATCTTTCGATTGCTGTTGTCTACAAGCTTCCGGCTAGTGAGGTATTTCAGAACGTGGGCCTGATAAATAGCCGTAATTGGTCCGAGACCCATAGATACTGTGGGGAATTGCCAGTAGTCAGGCATCAGCCAAGGGTGTGGATAGGAAGAAAGGCCATCGCCGTCTACTTCCTGTCTAAATCTATCGAGCTTGGCTTCGTCCATGCGTCCTTCCAAATAGGAGCGCGCATAAATACCCGGAGAGGAATGCCCCTGAAAATAGATGAGGTCGCCTTCGTTTTCCTTATTCGGGCCATGGAAAAAGTAGTTAAAGCCCACATCATAGAGCGTAGCTGCAGAGGAAAAGGTGGAGATGTGTCCCCCAATCCCAGGGTCGCGCTCGTTAGCGCGCATAACCATGGCTAGTGCGTTCCAGCGAATAATGCCGCGAATCTCTCTCTCCATGAACATATCACCCGGCATACGATCTTCATTGATGGGGGATATTGTGTTGCGGTAAGGGGTGTTGACCGAACCCGAAGATGATACGACGCCTTCAATGCTCGCCTGATCCGCGAGGCGATCTAACAGGTACTGGGCTCTATCGATGCCCTCTTCATCTACTACCGAATGAAAGGCCTCTAGCCATTCCTTGGTTTCTTCTGGATTTCCGTCATTTTGCTGAGTCATGTTCTATTAATTCCGCATCCATCGCGAGCCTAGGCGCTCGTCTAGTTTGTGTAAATAAATTACAAAGCAGGTGTGATCCTAACCCAAATCGGCGCGGTTTTCTATTTTGGATTGGCATGCCTTGTAGTATTACTACAAGACTATTCAAATCCAGCAGTCGTACTGATTTATAAATTTTACTTGATAAATTAGTAGCTTAGAAATAATATTCGTCACGAAATCAGGGCCGGCACCCAAGAAAGCGAAGTAAAAAAAGCAAAATACTACAACCCTTTCAGACTTACTCAAGTAATTAATTTACTAAATTGTAATTCTAAGACAAAACGAACCCCGCTATAAACCTACAATTGTTATTAGGGCAAGCACACTTAACCAGATTGCCTGACTCCGTTCCAGCAAGCCCGAGATGGCCCTAATCTCTGCAGACTCTCTATCGAGAGCCTCAGTCTCCAAGGCCTCTTTAGCCGCGTTATCTATCACCATGCCAGATGCCGCGCAGCCAGCATATCCATAAAGGAGATCAGCATTGTTTACCTCAATGCTAAAGCTCCAGAACGACGCGCGAACATTGTCAAAGCACTGCACAAAATTTCCGGCTAATGAAAAAGTGAGCGCAAGAAGCCGAAGCGGAACCCATTCCAGTAGCCGAATTATCAGGCTGATGAAATCAATCTGCTTCTGCCGTTGCTGCTCCCTATGACTATCGCGAAGTTGGTAGCTAATATAGGAGAACAAGATCCCAAGAGCGCCTGCGCACAGATACCAAAAGAACAAGACGAACATCTTCTCGAAACTGCGGTAAGTTAGCTGTTTACTGAAATACTTGCCGATCCCATCCTTGTCATCTGCATTCGGCGGACTCGTTGCATGGAATTCCTGTTTAAGGAAATCGATGCAGGCATCCATGTCTCCTCCTCTGAACTTCTCAAGAAAGTCCTTCGCGAGTTGGCCTGGTTGCGTTCGATCGAAAGCAACCAACATCACCAATATATGCACCATCATAGTGGCAAGCCCAAAGACACTGCCTTTGGCGATGAACAAAATCAGAGCGAGTGAGGCCAGAGGAAGCCCATAAATAAGAATGAACGCTGCAAGCCAACCGAGAGGCATGTTATCCAAGCGATTTGAAGCCCAGTCTTCAACCCGGCACCTGAACCTAAAGAACCAGCCATCATTGAAACGATCAAAATCCTTTAGCCAAAGATAATTGACTATCAAACAAATCAGAATCACTAGAAATTTCATTCGAATCCTTCTTTATGTGCATTTCATTGTATGCACTTTCTATTTCTGCTAACGACCAGTCAATCACTCAAACTGGCAGCGATTGCTTGTATCTGCCCCAATCAAAACAGGGACCGGGGTCGGTTTTTCTACCCGGCGCTATATCGCTGTGCCCGACCACCTTGTCGCGGCTCATCTTCGGGTATGTGCTCAGCAATAGTTTAGTCACATTAGCGAGGCTAGTGTACTGACTATCGGTAAATGGCTCGAAATCAGTACCCTCCAGCTCAATACCTATGGAGTAATCATTGCAGTTACTCCTGTCGCAGAAAAGGGACTCCCCTGCGTGCCAAGCTCGATTGCTAAAGGGAACGAACTGTGTGAGTCGACCCTCTCGATCGATTAACAGATGCGCTGATACCTTGAGGCCTGCTATTCCCCTATAGAAAGGATGAGACTCGCTATCAAGTTCGTTGCAGAAAAACTGTTTTATAGCAGGCGTGCCAAATTCGCCTGGAGGAAGACTTATATTGTGAATGACCAACAGCTCTATATCGGTGTTTTCTGGCCTCGCATTCTGATTGGGCGACTCTACTATTTGAGCACCTATCAGGATATCGTTGGCTATAGCGAGTTCCATGGCATTGCTCCTGCGAACGAGTAGGTTTCTAAATGGCGTCCGATCTCTCACAGATCATATGCACAGCAATCGTTCGATATTACCACACAATGCTAACCTGCTTGACGAGGCCAGCGGACTAGCTCATACCGGTTGCAGGGGGCGGGCTGTGCTGCAACATAGTCAAACTGCGAATTGCCGCGCTTCGTATTGTTCAAGTCAGTATTAAGGAAGGTTTCTTCGAACAAAATTTGTTTGGCACAGATTTCTCGTATCGCAGCCAATCCTCACGCGCAACATAACGCTGTTCATAGAGCGGAAAATTAACGGCTATTTAAAGCAAATTCAAGTGCTTACCATGCCAATTTTTTTCAATAAACATGACTGAACTCACAACTTCCTATTCCATGTGGGATAAGACATAATCTCCAAAATGTCTTACCCAGCGACAAAAAACAAAGCCTCACCAGGCAAACGCATTGGCCAAGGCATGCTGATTTTCAGTTTCGTGCTTGGGCTAGGCGGCCTAACTTTTTTCTTTGAAGAGCAGATACAGCAACAGGCAAACCCGAATCAGAATCCGTTGTCGATGGAGTTAAATTCAGGGATAAAGGAAGTCGTTTTGCAGCAAAACAGACAGGGGCATTATGTGGCAAGCGGCACCGTGAATAATGTACCTGTACTCTTTCTATTAGACACTGGGGCCACCGACGTAGCGATACCCGAGTCAATTGCCTTAGCTGCTGGTTTGCGACGCGGAAATACATCGCGAGCGTCGACAGCGAATGGCGCGGTCACCGTCTACTCAACTCGCATTGACGAATTAACTCTAGGCAACATAGTTCTCGAGGACGTCAGCGCTAGCATCACGACAAGCATGCCCGGCAATACCATCCTGCTTGGCATGAGCGCATTGCGCCAGGTAGAATTTAGTCAACGCGGCGGCGAACTGACGCTTCGACATTATCCGGAGTCTTGAGAAAATATGCCCCCTACTGTCCCGAGCGATATAGCGAAGCTTGTCACCTTTTCCCTACAAGAAGATGTTGGTACAGGCGACATCACCGCAGAACTCATCCCTATCGATAAAACGATCTCGGCAAAACTAATAAGTAGAGACAACGGAGTTTTTTGTGGACGACCTTGGGCAGACGAAATATTTCAACAAGTCGATAGCTCGATCACGGCAAACTGGTACATCGAAGAGGGGGCTAAGCTTTCTCCCGATCAAACGCTGCTCCAAATTTCTGGTTCAGCACGCAGCATTCTAACAGCCGAGAGAACCGTGTTAAATTTTCTGCAAACACTTTCCGCTGTTTCCACAATAAGCCAGCACTATGCATCTTTGGTAAGGCACACATCCGTAAAGTTACTGGACACAAGAAAAACCCTACCAGGTCTGCGCTCAGCACAGAAATACGCAGTCCGTGTCGGAGGTTGCTTCAATCACCGTTTGGGATTGTTTGACGCCTTCCTAATCAAGGAAAACCACATCGCCGCCTGCGGTGGTATCGCTGCGGCTGTCGCTAAAGCTAAAGCGCTCTACCCCAACAAAGCTGTTGAGATAGAGGTGCAGAACCTAAATGAACTGGAACTGGCCATATCCGCAGAGGCCGACACCGTCATGCTCGACAATTTCGAATGTAATAACATATTGAAGGCTGTGAAGCTGAATGGCGGGCGCGTGAAATTGGAGGCTTCCGGGGGCATAGAGGCGGATATGCTGGCATCTATCGCTGAAACTGGCGTAGACTATATTTCCTTAGGCGCACTGACTAAGAACTGTCAGGCCATAGATCTTTCACTATTGATAGAATGATGACCATCGCGAGAACTAATCAAAGTTGTCCCGACTGATAAGAATCAGGGAGAATCGATGCAATACAAAACCTTGTGCAGAAATTTACTCTCAATCGGGCTGCTGCTAATTCCTGCAGTAGCGTCGAGTCATGGCGGAAATCTCGACCTCAATGGCGGGCACTATTACAGTCGCTCTTATCACTGCCATTTAGGCGGATGCGAAATGCCCGACACATTCAACATCGGGAGAAATCGCAGGGATAGCATTATGACGAATCATCGTGATCGAGAGAAATTCTTTAACACTGATGATTGGAATTTCGAAGTGGACTATGACAATGATTGTCAATCAACCCGACAGGAAATGTTAATTCTCACCAACCGTACTGAGTCTCGATACACCAATCCGCGCAACTGCGTAGTTCGTACCGGTGAGTGGCTTGATGAGTATACCGGAAAAATTTTTAAGGTAGCCGTTCAAATCGATATAGATCATATTATCCCTCTCATGTACGCGCACACCCACGGCGGTGATCGCTGGTCGCAACAAAAGAAAATGCAATTTGCTAATGATCCGCTCAACATGATGTTGGTTGAGAAGCGAGAGATTAAGAAGAAGCGCGAACGAGGCCCAGATCGCTACCTACCGCGCAAAGAATTTCAGTGCGAGTATGCAGGCCTCTGGCAAGCGATAGCAAAAAACTATGATCTTGATATTGAGGCCCGAGACAAGAACGAAATTAGAAAAATTTTGGAAGGCTGCACAGACTAGCGGCGATTTACATAATCAGTAAAAGTTGGATTACAAAAAGAGTAGCAAAAAAAATACCGAACTAAGTTCGGTATTTTTTTTGGACTACTGTTAGACCTACTTCGATTTAGGGGCTTAAGACCTTAATGGCATCCATACCATTATCTGGGTCCAACATAGCGTCACCTGCTGGGAACCCATTCTCAGACAAAATATAGGCAATCACGTCTGTATACTCTTCGAGCATCAATGATCCAGGATTGTCCGCTGGCATTGTCCCCAAGATTGATTCCCACAACCAGAGCACAGGCTGATTGTTGTAAGACTTGAGGATGTCGCGATAGAAGCGCATATCGTGGCAGGTCTTGCAGCTGTTATCGTATACGCTCTTGCCAGTGGCCGCCTGTGCCGCAGTGAAGACGCCGTCATTCACTGTTTTGTCCTGAGCCATAACAATCTGACTTAGCACAAGACTCGTCAATGCGAAAATTATTTTCACAGGTTTATTCATTGCTCAATTCCTCCGCAGAAAGTGAAACTAGTGTTTCAGGCCTGCTTATTCTTTGAAGTAAATTCTCTGCATTTTATGCTACTGGCTATCAATCCCACTTTAAACCATCTAACAGATGAGGCCAATTCGAGAATCGCGTAAACATAAACCACATCAGCCATTTTATCAAGTAGCTGTATATTCTCTGCTACATCGGTGTTAAGAAAATTAACGATAAATCAGCAACTTAATATCATGACCCTACTATAGACTGGGACAAATGAACCACAGCTTAACTGCGGCTCTGGCTCCACTATAAAAGTAGAAAACTGCCACAAGCTCTACTATCCGATTGGTAATTGCAGCCTAGGTGGAATGTTTTGACCCCCGACGCCTCGAAAATCTCTTCTAAACCAGAGCTTTGCTGCGGCAGCTCGAGATGCATGCTGTAAATACTCAGTCCCGGTCACCGTTTTTGTACATGAGCGCAGTAGCCTGCTCCGACATAACCCCTATTCGAAACACGATAATTACCGTCGTAAACAATATCGCACTTATAAAATGTATTCATATTTTTGAAGATTCACTGAGTCGTATAGATGTCAATATAATTAAGAATAGCGGTCGGCAAGAGTATTTTCAGCGGCCAATAGAGCGTGCCAACCTTGAAGATTATCAGCAGAAATTGAATACCACCTTCAGCGACTAATATGACTTTCACCGAGACATTTCTGTAACTGCGGCGACATACATTGCACCGAACAGCCCAGCCGAAAAAACATTAGTTGCAGCGTCATTCGCTGCAAGCATACAGTCGCAACGAGCAGAGCGCTGCGCTGCATTGACCAGCCAAGAGTTTGCATCAGTTCGCTAGCGAATCAGCCAAGCATGAGAGACTTTGCACGTAAACCATAATGTTCGTTTATTAGAGTGATAACAGGCAAAATGGACAGCCACTGGGTTCCGAGGCGTGCCGAGTACAAACTGTTTGAACGTCGACCAACTTGAGGCCCTGCCATTATCTCCAAGTGGCCTGAGGGACGCTTATTCATCGAACAGGAACAGACCTGTTGTGCCCGGTAAGTAGAGCAGAATTACTAGAGGGACTAGTCTCGAAGCAGAACACCGAAGCCTATCAGGCGCTCGATCTCTATCGACGCAGTAGCTGACTTGGGCGATGGTAGGGGCCTGCGCTGCGACTTACAGGTAGTGGCGTTCGTGTAAGAGAACCAATGAGAGATAAACAATTGCTTATCCGACCTCTCCTGTGACCTGCCACGGTTTATCTGGCGGGCTACATGCTGACCCATTCCCATTATTGACAATTTTTGTCAGTTTTATTCTTAATTGTCAGTTAATGACGTGTTGGATTGTCCAGAAAAATAGTAGAAGTTCCGATATGTTGCTTTATATCAATAAGTTAAATAATTTCCTGATTCTGGCACGAAAAATGTACCAATCAACCTAGCCGTTGTTACACTTGCGGCCAAGAGTGTAAATTAGTTAGTTAGCCAAACTGGAGATAGAAAAATGAAGAAAGTACAACACGGTTTTACACTGATAGAACTGATGATCGTTGTTGCGATTATCGGTATTTTAGCCGCAGTAGCACTGCCTGCTTACCAGAACTACTCAAACCGCGCAGCATTCTCTGAGCTAGTACTTGCTGTAACACCTCTCAAGACTGCTTCCGAGCTAGCAATCCAGACTCGTAGCCCTAGCGCAATAACCGATTTAGACGCCGGATCATTGGGTATTCCTGCTGCCGTAACTGCTGCCGCAGATGTCCATGGTTCTTCTGTCGCTAACGGGGTCATCACCATGACTTGGCGGGTTAGTTCTGGCGGAACTGTCGAACCCTTGGCCGGCATCACCTACACTCTAACAGCTGGCGGCGTCACTCCACCAGTGCAGTGGACTGAAGGCGGCACTTGCCTAACGAATGGTTTTTGCTAGAGACTACTGTTAACTCGAGTCTCACTTGAGTTCGAAATAGCTGGCACCCAATACCCATTGTGGTGCCAGCATTTCAACAATTCGAAAGCTCACCCGCAGTCGCTTCAGCGCCATAGAATAATGATCCTCCCGCCTTAACTTTATTTAAGAGTTCATTACAGGCTGCACCCGCTGCTGCACCCTCTTTGTACTTGACCCAAAATTTGTGCGACAAAAAAGGTAACTCCGCGCCTCAAAATAAACAGCCTTCACCCACAGCGAGTGCACGGTAGTCATCGCTATTATCGGCATTCTATTTTCTGTCGCGCTGCTAGAGCTTAAGACCTCTACAGAAGCACGCTCGCTTTCCCGAAGCCATACTATCAATAGCTTTCTATCGCCAGCGATTCCCCGATAAGCCCCCTGCGATGAATTCACTACTCTGACAGATGTTAATTCTGGTACTTTCAGCATCCCTCCCACTTAGCCGCGGACTGCATCAACTCTCGGAATCGATAAAATCATGACTGTAACTTCGATAGCTGACAGAAAAAATAGCAGGAACTACTTATACCTTGACGGCCCTATGCGCAGACCCACCAGTCGCAAGGATATCGGGCGGTCGCTGTATTATTGGCGGATATTACTAGGCAATAAATTGTATTACCTTCTGTCTAATTCGGTCGCGACTAAATAACACTCTGCTCTAAGTGGGCCTTATTTCTCGACGATGGCTCCAGGCTCGCTTGCACTGACATAGAATTTTCTTAACGTTCGGCTATCGGTTTCAAAACACACAAAACCGCTAGTCACTGAAGACACAAATTTGCTGAATAGGCAGGATTCATCAAGCTGACTCAGCACCTCTTCTGATGCGCCACGTCTTGTAGATTGCTCTACTCTAAATGCACTTCTTAGTGCATCGACCGAATCTGGCATCGCTCGGTAGTTCTCAGTTTGAATATAGAGTGGATCACCGATAAATTGAGCTCGAACCGAGGCAATCTGCGCGGCGATTTCAGACTCCGGTAGCTCGATAAAAATGAGTTTAGGATAGGGCCCAGGGAAATCCTCAAGGGATTGAGGATCGCGTTCGTACTGCAGAAACGTCTCTGTGTCGACACTGTAGAACGTATCATAGGCCAACACCAACGCTATAGGACGCTCACTGTAAATAACCCACATTCCAGCGGCCATGCACGCTGCTTGGAAAAATGCGATACAACTAAGATCGAAACTTAGCCCTTGCTTTCCCGTCTTAAAGACGACCAAAGTCAACAGAGGGCCCGCTATAAGGTCTACTCCTATAACTAATTGCAGTCCCGCCCAACCGCTATCAATATTAAACAAAATCCCTGGGTACCACTGAAGTACTATTACGGCTAGCAGTCCTAGAAATATCGCTAAGCTAATTAAAAAATGTAGGCCTCCCGCCTTCCATCGACTCATGACTCGTCATCCCAACCTTTAAATATCTATTCAATTGAGGGTAAAGCCGAAGCTTACTCTACAATATAAGAAAATAACGCATACCAAATTCTAACAGGGAATTCTCTAATGACCGCCAAAATAGTTGGCTTGGCACGGCGATTAGTTGCAGAAAACCTGATCGATGAAGTGGAAATCCGGCAGGCAATTTTAAAAACCTCACATTTACATATACCCTTAGCGCACTACCTCGTACTTAATAAGCTTGTAGATCAATATGCTTTAGCAGTCACCACTTCAGATGAATTTCAATTGCCTCTTATCGAAATCGAGAGCTTCGACCTCGACTATTGTCCGGTGAGTGTTGTCGATGCCGATCTAGTAAAAAAGCATCGAATACTTCCTCTTTCTGCTAGCGGTAAGTATCTGTTCTTAGCGATATCCTATCCAGGAAATTTAAGCGCCATAGACGAAATCGCTTTTCACAGTGGGCTAAAAATAGAATTGGTGATTGTAGAAGATAGCAAACTAGATTCAGCCATCAATTCGTATCTGCAACGAATTAGCCGCAGCTACTCAAGCAAGGCAGCTATTGAGAGTAAGCTTGAGGGTGAAATCGCGATCGACACCGTCACCCTGAGCGAAGGCGAAGAAGAGCTAAACACTTTCGATGAAACACCCCTGGTGCGTTTCATAAATAACTTACTGCTAGAGGCCATCTCACTGCGTACCTCGGATATTCATTTCGAACCCTACGAGAGTATTTACCGAATCAGATTTCGCATAGATGGTTTGTTACGAGAAATGACTAGACCCCCTGTCAAGCTCACGGCCCGGCTTGCATCGCGCATAAAGATCATGGCCCATCTCGATATTGCCGAAAAGCGAGCCCCTCAAGATGGTCGGATCCGCATCAGACTAGCGGGAAAAAGGACTATCGATATTCGCGTCAACTGCCTGCCTACACTTTGGGGCGAAAAGATTGTGATGCGGATTCTCGACCCTATGAACACCGACCTCAACATGGATACTCTAGGCATGGAACCCAGGCAGAAAGAGGCGTATCAGCAGGCTCTACAGCAACAGCAAGGCCTGATTTTGGTTACTGGCCCCACTGGCAGCGGCAAGAGCCTCACTCTCTATAGTGGCTTGAACAGTTTAAACGCAAACACCAAGAATATTTCGACTGTGGAAGATCCTGTCGAAATCACCATCGAAGGAATAAACCAACTCGCGGTAAACGCCAAGACTGGAATATCATTCTCCGGCGCACTACGTGCGATTCTCCGCCAAGACCCTGACATTATTATGCTGGGGGAGGTCCGGGATCTGGAAACAGCAGAGATCGCATTACGAGCAGCACAAACGGGCCATCTAGTCCTAACCACCCTCCACACGCTAAGTGCTGCAGCGAGCATCAACAGACTGCGTAATATCGGTATTCCTCGCTATAACCTAGCCAGCACGATTAGCCTCATTGTGGCTCAGAGGCTAGCACGCAGGCTTTGCGAACGCTGTAAAGAAGCCGTCGAGATATCCGAAAAAGTACTAACAGAGCAAGGATTGACGGCGCAATTGCATCCAAGCCCTAGGCTATTCCGCGCAAAGGGTTGTGGCGACTGTGGGGATGGATTTCGAGGAAGAATCGGTTTTTATGAAGTGGTGCCAGTTTCTGAAAGTCTCTCTCGAATTATCATGGAGGGAGGGAGAACACAGCGGTTCCGAAAACACATGAGAAAGCACGGGTTGCTTGATCTTCGGCAAGCCGCGCTTCTCAAAGTATCTCAAGGACTGACTAGCCTCGAAGAGGCTAACAGACTGACTTAAATACAAAATACTCCTCTGTCGTGCTATGATTAGTGCAATCTAACAACTAGATAACTTGGCGAGACGCCCTATGGCTACTGAAGCAATACAAACCACCTACGTTTGGCAAGGTACCGACAAAAAAGGCAACAAGACCAAAGGCGAAATTCAGGGTAGTAGCCAAGCACTGGTAAAAGCACAGCTCCGTAAGCAGGGAGTTGCGCCGACTAAGGTTAAGCGCAAGACAAAGGATCTATTCGGACCCAAGAAGCAAAAGATCAAGCCTCAGGATATTGCCGTTTTCACGCGCCAACTAGCAACCATGATGAAATCAGGCATACCCCTAGTTCAATCATTTGAGATTGTCGGTGAGAGCCTCGAAAATCCGTCCATGCGCCAGCTAGTTGGCAAAATTCGTGATGATGTGGCCGCCGGTAATACCTTTGCCGACTGCATACGCAAACACCCCCGCTACTTCGATGACTTGTTCTGCAACTTAGTAGATGCCGGTGAGCAATCGGGCGCTTTAGAAACTATGCTCGATCGCTTAGCCACGTATAAAGAAAAATCTGAGGCTCTGAAGTCAAAGATCAAGAAGGCGATGAACTATCCGATCGCTGTAGTCTGCATTGCGCTCATTGTAACGGGAATTCTACTCATTAAGGTAGTGCCCCAGTTCGCGACCACCTTCTCTAGCTTTGGTGCCGATCTACCCGCATTTACATTGATCGTGCTAGGCCTTTCTGATTTGGCAATCGCGCACTGGTGGAAGGTATTGATAGGCCTAGGCACTTTCGGTTACGTTTTTAAAGAGGCTAAAATTAGATCAGTAAAAGTAGCTCAATTGGTAGACCGACTTTCGCTGAAGCTGCCTATAGTTGGCCCGATATTGAACTCTTCCTGCTATGCCCGCTTTACCCGAACATTATCAACTACTTTTTCCGCCGGCGTGCCTCTCGTAGATGCCTTAGAGTCAGTAGCAGGGGCCACTGGTAATATCGTTTACGCTACGGCAACAAAAAAAATTAGAGACGATGTGACAGCTGGGCAGCAGCTAAATTCTGCAATTAAAAATACTACCCTATTTCCGACCATGATTACTCAGATGGTAGGTATTGGAGAAGAATCAGGCGCCTTGGATGGGATGTTAGATAAGTGCGCTATCTACTACGAAGCCGAGGTGGATAATGCAGTAGACGGGCTCACAGCCTTGATGGAGCCGATGATCATGGCTGTATTGGGCGTATTGATCGGCGGCCTGATGATTGCGATGTATCTGCCAATCTTCCAGCTCGGCGCGGTGATGTAGGAATTATACCTTTACATGGAAATAATAGACCTCCTCTCTGCTCGCCCAGCATTTCTACTAACCGTCTCTGTCATATTAGGATTGTTAGTTGGAAGCTTCATTAATGTAGTCGTCTACCGACTACCTATAATGTTGCAGCGCGATTGGCGCGAGCAATGTTGTTACTACCTTGAAATAGAAAACACCATTCCTGACAGCAACGAATCCTCTGCTAAGTTTAAAGTATTCAACTTACAGAAACCTAATTCACACTGCCCGCTTTGCAATCACAAAATAAGGCCATGGGAAAACGTTCCTGTTCTGAGCTATCTATTTCTCAGAGGCAAGTGCTCTAGCTGCAAAGCAAAAATTTCGATTCGCTATCCGAGCGTCGAATTTGTAAGTGGTGTTCTATCAGGCTTAGTCGCATTTCACTTCGGTGCAACTTGGCTAACAATGGCTCTGATGCTCTTAACTTGGGCATTAATAGCTCTGACACTTATCGACTTCGATCACCAACTACTACCTGACAACATCACGCTGCCGCTTATTTGGCTGGGCCTACTCGTCAACACAATCGATCTCGGGTTCGGTGTTACTCTACGGGATGCCGTGATCGGCGCGGTCGCAGGTTATCTCGTACTCTGGATCGTCTACTGGGCGTTTAAGCTCGCTACTGGAAAAGATGGCATGGGGTACGGGGATTTCAAGTTGTTGTCCGCACTAGGAGCCTGGATGGGATGGCAGAGTCTACTGCCTATAGTGATTCTTTCATCGCTTGTAGGCGCTGTATTCGGTATCGGAATGATAATACTTCAGGGGAGAGACAAGTCCGTGCCAATGCCCTTCGGTCCGTTTCTCGCCGGCGCTGGGTTTATCATGTTGATGTGGGGCCCTCTACTGAAGGCGTTCAATATCGGCAACTTCATCAATTAAGCACAATTTTTCACCAATTAATATTCGGATTTTTTTAGAATGAGCGCCGCAAAAAGGTATGTAGTTGGTCTGACGGGTGGAATCGGTAGCGGCAAGTCTGCTGCCGCCGAGATATTTAGAACATGTGGGGTTGAAGTCATTGACGCCGACTCACTGGCTAGAGAAGTCGTCGAACCAGGCCAGCCAGCACTGGACGATATAGCCGCTTACTTCGGCAGCGAGTTACTTACTGCCGAAGGGCATCTCGATAGGGCAGCGCTACGAAAAGTCGTGTTCTCGAATCCCGAAAAAAAATCATGGTTAGAGAATTTATTACATCCGTTAATTGCAGAATTACTGCTGCGCCGGCTGAATGCCACGAAGTCTCCTTATACAATTCTGGAATCCCCACTACTGTTGGAAACCGAGCAATACAAACTAGTAGATAGAGTTATCGTCATCGACGTTAATGAAGAAATACAAATAGCTCGATCAGTAAGAAGAGACGGTAGCGATGAAGCAGTAATTAAGTCTATCATCGCCTCTCAGATTAATCGTGCCGGGAGAATCCAGCACGCGGATGATCTTGTATCTAACGAAAAAGGTCTAGAGCAACTTAGAGAAAAAATTGAGGCGCTTCACAGTAAATATTTAGGGATGGTGGCCGAGAAATGAATACAAAGACTACCAGCGTCGACTGCCCAAATTGTAAAAAACCGGTTGAGTGGACGAATGAGAATAATTTTCGACCTTTTTGTAGCAAACGCTGCAAGCTAATCGACTTTGGAGGATGGGCAAGCGAACGCAATAGCATTGCTGGAGAGTCCGTATACCCAACCGCAGAGGATGAATACGACCAATAGTTTATCCCCTTAACTTTGGGCAGGGGCAGTTTCTTATTAGAGCGGCGTTCCTGTTATAGCAGGCATTGGCATCCAATAGAACTTACTGCTCTCATCGTGCACGTCATTGTTAAGAAAGATAAGAAGATAATTACCATCCAGCGACATTCGAATTTTCTTAATCGCCTCACCTTCCAGCAATCCCAGCTCAAAGTCTTCTAAGACTAAATGCGTTACCACATCAAAGAAGTAGAGCTTGTCGTTATCCGTGGCAATTAGAATCGTGCCCGCATTGTTGAATGTAGCACTCACCGGCGAACTACCTAAAAACCACTCTCCATCGGAATCAAAATAATCATCCGGCGCCATATCGACGATACTGAAATTCTGTCCGCTGCGATTGCCATCAGGGCAAGTGTAGGCGAGCCTCGTACCGTCAGGTGAAATCGCAAAATCTGTGCAAGAACTACCTACCGCGATATCGGTGTTAGGAAGGAAGGTAAGCGCATTTGTCACCGTATCAAAATCGAAAGTAGCAAGGTTTGACGCGGTAGCCAAAAATACGTGATCCAAAACATCGTCGTATTCAATTCTTACTGGGTCTTCAAGGGGGATACTTTGAGTTAAGAAACTGCCATCTTCCGACATTAACCCCATCCAAAGACCCGTAGACGAGTAAGGCGTGCCTGCGCCGGGGTCAGTTTGGATATTGTCATACATAAGAGCGAATACATTACCGTCTTCGCCAAGGGCCAGGTCTCGTAGCGACCATCTGTAGTTAAATCCGCTAATATTCTGAATGACATTGTTGGAAGTAATGCTACCCGTATTTAAGTCAAGCTTATAGAGCCTCTGTGTTTCTGGATGCACTGTCATGAAGACTGTTGCATTGTCTTCATCAACTGTGAATTGATCGGGTATCTGACTGAAACTATAAGTATTACCCGTTTCGCCAGATATCAGGTTTCGCTCGACCACGCGGTTACGCGCAGAATCACCAATCAACACCCAACCGTGGCACAGAGGCACAAAGTCCTGACTGGACTCAGTGATTAAACCGCCACCCAACGCTGAAATCGTTGCCTCCGACGGCCCCGACTGAACGGCAGCAATGCTAAGCGTTTCGAAGAGCATCGGGTTAGAGCCTTCTATGAATTCCAACCTAAAGGAAAGCTGCTCTTCATTGAAATTAACACTCGGCACATCTAAAATTCCGGAATTAATGGAGTAACTCGATGCACCAACAGCGACGCTCGATACCGCAGGAGGAGCAAATGCGCTGCAATTCAGTAAATCAGCACCGGAAACTGGTGGCGCAGTTACGCCGCTGCCGGTGATTTCTGCCTGAGTCAGCTGAAAGATTAGATCGTTCGCGTCAATCATCTGCATCTGTAAAGCGATTTCGCCTATTTCGGCCACTTCTACATTTTGAACTCCCAGTGTATAACCATCGAAGCGGGCAGAGTCTGTAGCAATTGCCGGAGCGGCTCCCGAAGTAAAGGTTAGCGAGTAGTTTGTACGAAATTTAACTCCCGTCCAAGCAGGAATACTCGTTTCCAAAACGTTAGATGGCAGTACTGAACTCTTAACTCTAAACGCAACATATTGACCAGTATTCAAGGCTGAATTAACCGCTCCTGTCACATCGATATCGATTTGAGTAAGACCTGCCGCGTCAACCTTTGCGATTGCCGTAGAAAATCCGGAGGAATAGTCGGTAAATTCAATAACGCCATTGTCTGAATACATATAGACTTCCAGCGGTGCTAGGCCGTTCTGCGTAAAGACTTCCTCGATTGGCAGTGTCAGAGTTGCTTGGCTTACACTGCTAGTAATATCAAAATCGAAAACAGCGACGGCGGCATCTGTAAAATCCGCGCCAGTCACTGCCCAACCACCAGCACTAACATAGGAGGCGTTTACCGGTGCCCCTGCGACCGGAGGCGCCGCTGTCGTGTCGTCTCCCTCGTCTGTTGCATCTGAGGTTATCTCAACAACTGGGGTTTTCTTAACCAGCACGCCATCAGCGACCAATACGGCTGAATCCGCAAAGGCTGCATTCATAATCAGAAACAACGGTGCAACTAAATTAGCCAATACCAATTTCTGCAACATAGTAAACCCCAAAGAGTCTCGAGAGCCAGCCAACAAAGCTGGCTCATGCATTTTGCAATGCTAATGTTTTAAAGCATTTCCGTATTTTCTACAAGTTAGCTTAAATATCAGTGTCTTGCATCACATAAACGTCGCTAATATCACTCTACGCTTCTAGGCTTGTCACATAGCTGTAGCTGCCTTATTGACGAATACCTTATCAAAAAAATACGATTCGGTCGCCATAATATTCTTGGTTAATGCTATTTCTATCAGTAGCTTTCTGCGCTTAGCGAAGACGTTCTTTAAAATTCAAACCCCTGGCTTTCAGAGGCTTGCAGTAAGCTTATCGAAGAGGAAAGAGGAGACTCCAAAACTTGATGCCTTATGTAGGTTAAGAGATGAAGAGACCGAACTAATCTCGGATGATTACGCGCAACGCGTCAAATCTTGAACATTTTGAATGATGGCGATTCGCTTGGGCTGTTTAGTACACGAATTATGTGCTCGTTAGCCTTGGGGAAATCCGTAGGTCGAAGTTTGGAAAGTGCACGCCATTCGATGGCCTGCCCTTCTCTTCCTTTCGGTATCCCGGAATATTTTTCGATACACCAAACATCCAACATTACCGTCTTGTCGCTGTATTCGTGCCTGATCTGAGTTAACGCAGTACAGGCCTGCACACTGATGCCTAACTCTTCTTCAAATTCTCTGTTAAGCGCGTGCTCAGCCGACTCGCCTTCTTCGACTTTGCCACCCGGAAATTCCCAAAGGCCGCCTTGATGAGATTGGGTAGGACGCAGTGCAATCAATACTTCGCGCTTGTCATTGAGAAGAACACCGACAGCAACATGGACAGTGGTGTTTTTATTCACAACAAAGTGCTAACTGCGATAGTCCGCATTGATGCGCACATACTCGCTGGAAAGGTCCGACGTCCAGACTCTTGTCCTAGCCTTCCCACGGCCAAGGTTAATTTGGACTCGAATCGCGTCCTTATCCATCTCTGACTGCCCTGCTCTCTCACTATACGCAGCATCGACTGCTCCTTTGGACACCAAGAGTGTATCTCCAAGCGCCACCGTGACGGACTCAATATCCAGATCGCTAAGACCGGCACGGCCGATAGCAGCGAGAATTCTTCCCCAATTCGGATCTGAGGCAAAAAAAGCAGTTTTAACCAAAGGAGATTCCGCTACCGTATAGGCTACTGCCAGACATTCCTGCTCAGATGCGCCTTCATTTACCTCGATTGTTATAAATTTGCTGGCGCCTTCTGCATCCCGAATCAAATCGGTGGCTAACTGTTCGAAAACAGCATTCAATTCAGACTGAAACTGCCTAGCTGCTTCACTATCGGCATCCGTAATCACAAGAGACCCCTTACCCGTGGCAACTAGCATACAACAATCATTGGTTGAGGTATCACCATCGACTGTGATTCTGTTAAACGAATTGTTTACAGCGCTATCTAAGAAATTTTCGAGGAGGGGTGTCTCAATTTTCGCGTCCGCAAAAACATAGGCAAGCAGTGTTGCCATGTTCGGGCGAATCATGCCTGAGCCCTTCGCAAACCCGCTTATGTTTGCCTGCGAGCCATTAGCAGTCGTAAAACTTGTTGATGCTAGCTTCGGCCGTGTGTCGGTTGTCAATATTCCTTGTGCTGCCGATTGCCAAGCGTCAGCAGACAATGCTTCATACAGCATAGGTAACGCTACAAGTATCTTCTCAAAAGGAAGTTTTTCGCCTATAACCCCTGTCGAAAATGGCAATACCTGCCGGGATGAAGTTTGCGCAATCTCAGCCAAGCCATCGCAACATGCTACCGCGGCCAGCTCTCCCTCAGGTCCGGTGCCCGCGTTTGCATTTCCTGTGTTAATCAAAAAATAACGGCTAGCAGTATTCTTAACTCGCTCCCTAGCTATGCGAACCGGGGCGGCACAGAACGCGTTCTGAGTAAACACGCCAGCCGTTGTCGAACCCTCCGCAATCTCAACCAAGACAAGATCGAGTCGATTAGGGTAGCGAATGTGGCTTTTCACGGCGGCTAAGCGAATTCCCTCAATAGGAATGATGCTTACCTTTCTTCCTGGACCGACTGCCATCTTTAAATCCTTACACTGCTTTCCCTTTCTCAGACAATAGGGCGCCGACGGTTAACCAATTTTGCCGTGGCAGACTTTATACTTTTTGCCCGAGCCACAAGGGCAGGGATCGTTCCTTCCCACCTTAGCCATCTCTCGAATAAATGGAGATGCCTTCTCTCCCTCTCCTTGGCCCCGACCTACAGGTGATGCCTCGCCCGAAGGCGGCTCGGAAAGTGCCGATGCGGCTTGATGCTGGAAATTCACTCGCTCTCTAGCTCGCTCCTGCTCGCGTTGCTGCTCAATAGCGTCTACCTTGTCCTCTTGTCGAATCTTAACGTGACTCAAGACCTTAACTACTTCCTGCTGCAGGTTTGTCATTAGATCTTGAAATAGCGCGAACGCTTCCCGTTTATATTCCTGTCGCGGATTCTTACCACCATAACTACGCAAAAATATTCCTTGCCGCAGGTGATCCATAGTCGCAAGGTGATCCTTCCACAAACCATCCAATATCTGTAATGTAATCTGCTTCTCGAAAGCGCGCATTTTTTCACCCACTGCAGCACATTTCTCTTGGTAATTGACAGAGAGTATCTCATCAATTTTTTGTTTCAGCTGGTCTTCGTAAAGCTGGTCATCCTCATCGAGCCATTTCTGAATATCTTGCTGAGTCGAAAATTCGGTATCTATAGCTTTCTGCAATCCTTCAACATCCCATTGTTCGGGAACACTCTGAGGAGGGATGTACTCATCGACAAATTGCCCAACAACATCTGTGCGCATATCTTTCAACAGCTCTGAAATATCATCACTGGCCATCAGCTCGTTACGCTGACGATAGATGATCGTGCGCTGATCATTCGCTACATTGTCATATTCAAGCAATTGTTTACGAATATCGAAATTCCTGCCTTCGACCTTTCGCTGAGCTTTTTCAATTTGCTTCGTTACCATACCGTGCTCTATGGCTTCTCCGCGCTCCATCCCTAAGCGCCGCATGAAGTTCTTCACTCCATCGGTTGCAAAAATCCTAAGCAGGTTATCTTCCATGGACAGATAGAACCTGGAATATCCAGGATCGCCCTGTCTTCCAGAACGACCACGCAGCTGATTATCAATACGCCTTGATTCGTGGCGCTCAGTGCCAACGATGTGTAGACCACCGGCTGCAATAACCTGATCATGACGCAGCTGCCATTCCGCTTTTATTTTCTCGATCTGTGCTTTGGTCGGGTTTTCTAATTCCGCAACTTCAGCTTCCCATTTCCCGCCTAGTACGATATCGGTGCCACGGCCAGCCATGTTAGTTGCGATAGTCACCACCCCAGGCCTTCCTGCCTGAGCAATAATCTCCGCTTCACGCTGATGGAATTTGGCGTTGAGTACTTCATGCTCGATTTTTTCTTTTGTGAGAAAGTTCGACAATGTCTCCGATGTATCGATAGACGCTGTACCGACCAGTACGGGCGCGCCTTTGGCGCTCATTTCAGTAATATCAAGAACGATTGCTTCTAATTTTTCTTCCATGGAAAGATAGATAAGATCGTTTGCATCATCACGCACCATAGGCTGATTGGTTGGTATCACCACCACATCCAGTCCGTATATTTGCGAAAACTCGAACGCTTCCGTGTCGGCAGTACCGGTCATACCAGACAGATTATTGTACAAGCGAAAATAGTTCTGGAATGTCGTTGAAGCCAGAGTCTGACTCTCACTCTGAATTTCCAATTTTTCCTTTGCCTCTAGCGCCTGATGCAAACCCTCTGAAAGACGCCGCCCTTCCATTGTCCGACCAGTGTGCTCATCAATCAGTACAATGCTTTTATTCTGTACTATGTACTCAATATCTCGATTAAAAAGGTTATGCGCCTTTAGGCCAGCATGTACGTGATGAAGAAGGGATAAGTTTGTCGCCGAGTAAAGTGATTCGCCCTCGGCTAGCAATTTCTTCTGAATCAGAATATCTTCAACGAATTCGTGCCCAGTTTCAGTAAGCTCGACCTGGCGACTCTTTTCATCAACCGTGAAATGACCTGACTCCTCTGGCACAAAGTTCTTGTCCATCATTTCCATCTTGGACTTTTCTGCCTTAACTCCCTTATCCAGCCTCGGAATCAACTGGTTAATAGCTTCATAGAGCTTGGAGCTATTTTCGGCAGCACCAGAAATGATCAGCGGAGTTCGCGCTTCGTCAATGAGAATTGAATCCACCTCGTCGACGATCGCAAAATTTAACTCTCTCTGCATTTTGTCATCGAGACGAAACGCCATGTTATCGCGCAAGTAATCAAAACCAAATTCGTTGTTCGTGCCGTAGGTAATAGAGCTGTTATATGCTTCTTTCTTTAATTCCGGCGTCTGTCCGGATCCTATGATGCCCACACTAAGGCCTAGAAACTCATACAGTGGGCGCATCCAGTTCGCATCCCGCTCTGCAAGATATTCATTTACTGTAACTAGGTGAACACCTTTATTGGTAAGACCGTTTAGATAGGCCGGCAAGGTCGCCATAAGCGTCTTGCCCTCACCAGTTCTCATCTCTGAGATACTCCCTTCATGCAATACAATTCCACCGATCATCTGCACATCGAAATGGCGCATCTGTAAAGTTCGCTTACTCGCTTCACGAACAACGGCGAATGCTTCGGGCAGCAGCGCGTCAGTCGATTCACCGGCATCGAAGCGTTGTTTAAATTCGTCCGTCTTGGCTTTCAACTCTTCATCGGGAAGTGCTTCTAAAGAGGCTTCAAGCTCGGTGATACGAGCTACGGTCTTTTGCAATTTCTTCAGCTTGCGCGTGTTACTAGTTCCAAATATTCTGTTTAATATGCTCATTTTTCTCTATCAATACATAGTTAATTCGATACGCTGATCTCCAACGGGAATGATGAGGGTTGCTCAGACAGACCGACAGAGACCAATTAGATTGGTTTTGAGGTGGGGGGGGGTAATTATCTTGCTGTGCGGTGTATATAGGCGGCTGGGTCGACGACTCTACCGTTCTTGTAAATCTCAAAATGCACATGAGGCCCTGTTGAACGGCCAGTAGAACCAACTAGCGCGATGTTTTGACCCTTCATTACAATATCGCCAACGTCCACCAATAGCTTTTCTGAGTGGGCGTAGCGTGTAGTGAACCCGTTACCGTGATTGACCTCAACCATCAAGCCGTAGCCCGATCGCGGCCCAGACCAAGTGATGACACCTGCTGCCACGGTATTAATCTCAGCACCCGACTTGCCAGTGGTGAAGTCGATGCCACCATGGAAAGCTATGCGCCCAGTAATAGGATCAGGACGCTGGCCGAAACGCGAAGCGATCCAGGCTTTTTCTATAGGCCTGCCTGCGATGAAGACATCTGACTGAATTTTTCGATCAGTCATCAGGCCTTCGAGAATTTCGAGTTGCTGCTGACGATCTTCCAGTTGTTGCTCGAGCTGATAAACAGCGTCCATAAAACCCGCTGCTGAGTAGGACTGTGAAACACCAATCGCAGGACCACCTATAGCAATCGGATCACTGAAATCAAATTCACCAGCATCCAAATTGGCAATAGTAGTTATACGTTCCCCAACAGCATCCAAGCGCACTAGACGCGCCTGTAACATTGCAAGCCGCATAGTTAGGGCTTCGATCTGTTGTTCCGATTCTTCTTTAATTTCGGATATTTGTTCAGTCTGTATGCGAATCTGGCGCTCCCAATTTTGCGCAGACTCTTCACTGAAGGCACCGTTGTTCTGAGAAACTGCGAGTCCATAACCAAAGTAGCCCAAGGCAACTGGGGCACCGAGCAGGCACAGGGAAAGGAGGCCTTTAAGCCATCCCTTAAGGACAATAGTTTTAGTGTGACCATGACGCTGGTCGACTAGGATAACTTTCATTGCGTAAGCGTTGTCTCAGTAAGCCTGTTAAAACCTGGGGCTAATCGAGAACTTCAACGCCCAACTATGTTTATTTAAATCAGATAGTTAGAATAGCACGGCAGAACTAAGCTGCCAACACTGGTTTCATGTAGGAAATAGGCACATTTATATCACTGTCGAAACTGACTATCTCCCAAGCATCCTCATTAACTTCGAGCATTCTCAGTAAAGCATTATTCAGGGCATGTCCAGATTTATACCCCTTGAACTCGCCTATCAAACTATTGCCAAGCAGATATAAATCTCCAATAGAATCAAGGATCTTATGCTTTACGAACTCGTCTTCGTAGCGTAACCCATCCTCGTTTAAGACTTTATAGTCACCTACCGCGATAGCATTGTACATACTCGCACCTAATGCCAAATTCCTATTACGCAATTCCTCGAATTCATGCATGAATCCGAAGGTACGCGCACGGCTTACTTCCTTAACAAAAGAAGTGCTGGAGAAGTCGATGGTCGCGCTCTTCGTGTATTTCTTGTAGACGGGGTGATCGTAAAGAAGTGTGTAGCTGACCTTGAAGCCATCAAACGGCTCGAGACTGACCGCTTTGTCGCCATGTTCCAAATATAACGGCTTCTTTATTTTGATGAAGCGCTTTAATTCTGATTGCTCCGTGATTCCAGCAGATTGTATAAGAAAAACGAACGGGCCAGCACTGCCATCCATGATCGGCACTTCAGGTGCACTTACATCGATAAAGGCATTGTCGATACCCAAACCTGACAGCGCCGACATCAAATGCTCAATAGTAGAAATTCTAACATCATCTTTAACGAGGCAAGTAGAGAGAGTTGTATCGCCTACATTAGAGGCGCGGGCGGGAATCTGAACGGGTATATCTAGATCTACGCGGGTAAAGACGATACCAGTGTTTACTGGGGCGGGCCTAAGAGTTAGGTAGACCTTCTCACCAGTGTGCAGGCCAACACCCGTGGCGCGAATAACATTCTTCAGTGTTCTTTGTCTCAGCATAGGTCTTCACGTCGTGTCTTATTTAGTCGGAAAAACATGGAAATCTCAGGCATTCGGGGTGCAATGTCATGTGACATTGCAATCAAGCGTTAGTCCTATGTCTGAAACGGGTATTCCGTGTCCTCCTAGTTCACCAACATTAGACGCGAGAACGAGCGGTTTCAGCTCACAACGACGATCTTTAGCGAAGCGTCGCCATGGTAGCAAAGTTCTAGGAATAACCCAATAAGGGAAAATCCGCTCACTACCCCAAATACTTGCCTTAACCAAGACCGTTCAAAAACAGCAAGTGAGAAATACCGTGTAGGAACCCTGCTGTGGCATTCCTAGGATCCTAGTCCGCCTGCTTTCTTAGAAAGGCGGGAATATCAAGATAGTCCATGTCGGTATCTGCACCCACAACCGCAGCAGATGCTCGAAGA
>Ga0209632_10001352_pt1 | contig 24705 bp, 22 predicted proteins | sample COG_10_FD_184754 | JGI IMG/M metagenome (GOLD analysis project Ga0209632, IMG submission 184754) | Pelagic Microbial community sample from North Sea - COGITO 998_met_10 (SPAdes) (version 2) | ecosystem: Environmental > Aquatic > Marine > Neritic zone/Coastal water | place: Helgoland, sampling... | reverse complement strand
ACGTGGAACAGCTCTGTCTGGAGCGCTTGGAGTGCCGTTCATGCGGCCGAGCAGGTCATTGCCGGCGACGCTTCTTGCTATGCTTTATGCCGTCCACCCGGCCATCATGCTGGGCCAGAAGTGGCCGGTGGATTTTGCTATTTGAATAACACCGCGATTGCAGCAGAGCATCTGCGCACGAAATTCTCTCGCGTTGCGGTGCTCGATGTTGACTTGCACCATGGCAATGGTACCCAGATGTGCTTCTATAATCGTGCTGACATACTTACCGTGTCACTTCACGCGGATCCCGAACGCTTTTATCCATTTTTTTGGGGCTATGCTGATGAACGTGGCGAAGCTGATGGTGAGGGGTTTAACAAAAACTTCCCTCTGCCGCGTGGCACTGGCGATGAGATTTATCTAGAAACCCTGGCCAAGGCGATTGCAGAGGTTGAAGCATTCGAACCTGATGCGCTCGTTATTGCCTTGGGGCTCGATGGCTTTGAGGGAGATCCTATTGCAGGTCTGTCGATTACGACAAAAGGCTTTTATGAAATAGGCAATATGATCGCAAAGAGGCTTGTGATGCCGACAGTGATCATTCAAGAAGGCGGCTATCCGTGCGAAGAGTTGGGGCAAAATTTGGCGTCTTTTGTTAAGGGATTTGACTGTCAAGTACGCTAAAGGCTGTTTTACTTTGAAGGGCTTATTAACACTATGCGAATAACTCATCTCTGGCTTCCGGTTTTTATACTTTTGCCTGCGCTCGCTAATGCGCAATCAGCATTAATGGCTCTCCAGCCAGACCGAATATTCTCTGGCGAAAAGCTTTATGAGTCTGGTGAATGGCTTTTGATTAAAGAAGGCTATGTCGTTGACATTATTCGAACAGAGACGGAGTTGCCACCTGGAGCTGAGAAACAGCAACTAAAAGGCAAAACAATGATACCCGCCCTAATCGATGCACACGCGCACTTAGGGTATCAGTCTGTAAACAGTTGGGGCGCGAAAAATTACAACGAAGCTAATTTACTCGATAATCTCTCGCAGTATGCCTACTACGGTTTCTCAACTGTGTTTTCAGCAGGCAGTGATCCGGTTGCGTTGATTAATGAACTTCGAGCCACTATCGATCTTAAGTCGCTACTTGTAGCAACACCTCTCGCCGCCTATGGTGTAGCGCCTACAGGCTTCGGTCCAAATAATACGTTCCTAGACGAGATTCGCACTGTTGAAGCGGAGCAAGAGACAAATATACTGTTTGGCTTGGACCAGACGTCTGATATTCAAACGCTGATAAAGGCAGTGGAACCAAAACGAGACGCTATTATTAAGATATGGGTAGACGATCGAGCGGGTTCACAGCCGAAATTAGCCGAACCTCTGTACACCGAGTTAGTTAATCAGGCTAATCAGAGGGGGATTAAAGTAGTAGCGCATCAACAAGACTCAGTTGACACTGCTAGGCTAGTAAAAGCCGGTGTTGCGGGATTTTTACATGGAAGGTTTGAGGATGAGATAGGAGAGGAATTGAGTCGTTCGCTTGCCGAATCGAATACTTTCGTTATTCCGAATCTGGGGCTTTCTTTGCTCCGCAACATGACTATTTCTGAAGACCCACTGTTAATTGAGACGTTGCCCTCTGCCACTTTATCTCGGCTCGGCAGCAGAGTGTTGGCAAAGACTGACAAAACGATGCCTGCCTCTAATTCCAATGACCTGATTCGGAGGCAATTAGACCAATTGATTTCAAATCTCGACGCATCAATAAAAAGAAGTTTTGGGTCTGCTATAGCGCGCGGTGTTCCAATCATATTAGGAACTGATGCTGGGGCACTCCCAGATCATTTTTTTGGCTACACCGGTCATAAGGAATTAGAGATATTTGTTGCCTTAGGAATGACGCCAGAGCAGGCAATTGGAGCCGCAACTTATGCAGCTGCATCACAACTCGGTCTTAATGATCGTGGTCTGCTAGAGAAGGGAAGACGCGCAGATTTTCTCTTGTTGAATGCTAATCCGCTGAATGATATTCGCGCCACGCAAGATATCCACACTGTCTTTTTGCTTGGTAACGAACTAGATCGAAAAGCAATTGCTGGGCGATTAACACAAGATAGACGCGACTGAATTCCTAGCTGTGGGGATTAAGGTGACTCGGTCCCAACTATTTCGCCGACAAAGATGTCGAGCGGTAGCACTGCCGTTACCCCGACATTGGGCGCATCCACCAGCTGAGTAATGCGCAGGTCGACCGCTACGCTAGCAATAACGAGCGCCTGATTTCTGTTGTACCCATAGGTAGCCACGATGTAATTGATCATACTATCTAGAGCATTCCGGGCTGCTATGTTTATATCGTTGGGCACGTTGCCTAGGAGCCCTAGCACTCTTGAATCGAGATAGTCCATATGAGGGGGTATATCACCTTCTTTTTAAACAGGTATTCCAGTTACCGCATAAAATCGTTCAGACGGGATATCTAAAAACCGTGAAACACCCTCATAATGAGGGCCATATGTCAGATCTGGTCCATTGCTAAGCAGCTCCGTGCTAATAAGAATATCTGCCGACATCTCGATCGCCGTTCCCGATACTTCGCTGTCTCCCTGCGCATAGTGCAGATCGCCAATGGTTAGGCCGCAGCCCTCTATAAAACATGGCAGATAGACCGATGAACCAGATTGCAAATGACGAATGTACATATTTCCACCGTGTTCACGAGGCGGAGAGGTGCGGAGGCATTCGTTGGAGGCAGACCCATCAGGGCCGCAGATTGTCGAGGGCGTCGCTTTGTTGGAAACCGGTAACATAACTTGTCCGCCCGCATCGGCGAGCTGCTGTTCGCGGTGCAGTATCGTTTGCAATTGGTCGGGTCCGGGTAGCGTCGACACGATACCCGGAAAACTCGCGTTGGGTATGCGCACGTTCGGAATATCATCGCTTACGGCGAACTCTTTATTCAGCCGCCAGATCGCTAAAAACTGGCCTTCCATCAGATCGCGGATAAAACCACCACTGCCGAAGGTGTAGCCATACTCTCCAGGGTCAATGCTGATTATGGTGACCTTTAATACATCGCCAGGTTCCGCACCTTCGATATAGACTGGACCTGCCATAGGGTGAGCGAAGTTTGAATTCATGTCGATAAAGCGAGATTTATCCAGGATGCTCGCGCGCAATACTTCGCTCTCTTCTGTGTCTCCCCGTTGCGCTGCAATAGTGCCCAAAACATCGACTGCATCGCGGGTATGGAACAAGATGGTCTGCCCAGGCTTGACCCGATAGGTCATTGGTATCGACGGGTGTAATCGATTGATGCAACTTGCATCTTCAATGCAAAGTCCTTGAGTTGCGCCGACAACGACGCTGACAGGCTCAGCCGCAATAGTGGCAACGTTATAAATGGAGAAAGCAATAAGAAGGAGTGTCTGCCTAAAAAAATTTTGCAAAGTCTTGTTTTCCCAATTAATTGTAGATGCGAAATAGGCTATATTGTCAGAGAATGCAGTGTTCCTTGTTCCTAAGAGAATAGTATGAGAAAAATTGGTGTCAATCGTCTGCCCGCAATTTTAACGGCCGTATTTTTTATTGCCTCAGCTCACGCGCAAGAATGGGAGATGCCGAGAACTGAGTTTGGCGATCCAGATCTTCAGGGTGTGTGGAGCAACGCAACTCAAACCAAACTTGAGCGGGATAGCCAGTTGGGTGAGCGCAAAGCATTCACAGAAGAAGAGGCGCTAGCCAGAGAATCACGCTCGCGAGACCGGCAAATCGAGAGTGACCGCGCGAGCGATCCAAATCGTGCTCCGCCGACCGATGGCAATACTGCTGCCGGTTACAATTCGTTCTGGCTCGATCGCGGCAACGGCATTGTTCAAATCAATGGCGAGTATCGGACATCAATGGTTATCGATCCTCCTAACGGCCAGATTCCTTTTTTGCCAGCAGCCATAGGTAGGCCCACACAACTGCAGCAGTGGGTGGCACAACCGGGCGTAGACGCATTCGATGGGCCCGAATTGCAGACGATAGGGGAGCGCTGTCTATTGTTTTGGGATTTCCGCACATCGAATTCCAGTGCGGGTCCGCCGATGATGCCGGTCATCTACAATAATAATTATCAAATCATTCAAACCCAAGACTACGTTGTCATTATGGTAGAGATGATTCATGACGCCCGTATCATCAGGTTACAAGACAAACACCATTCGACGGTAATGAATCAGTGGATGGGCGATTCGGTTGGCCATTGGGAAAACGACACCTTGGTAGTTGAGACGCGAAATCTGCATCCTCAGCAAAATCATTATGGATCGAGTCCGGATCTCGTCGTTATCGAACGTTTTACCCGTAGCAGTGAGGAGCAGATAGATTATCAATTCACAATGATTGATCCTGCAGTCTACAGCCAACCTTGGACAGCTGAACTTGCGTTTCGCCAGCGTCCGGAAGTAGAAGTGCTCTACGAATTTGCCTGCCATGAAGGTAACTATGCGCTGGGTGGAATACTAGCAGGAGCGAGGCGGAAGGAGCACGACGAAAGGAGCAAGACGGGCGCTAGTTTTGAAACCTCAGAATTGTGACTACGCCTGTCTCTCTTTCATTTTTGCTGCTCTGCATTTCCCTATGATTCGGTTTTTATGCAAGCTATCTCAATCGATTTTTTGACTAAAACAATAATTAATTATTGGAGTTTATTATGTCTCGGAACAACCTTGCAGCAATAGCCGCAGCCTTCGCAATATTTTTTTGTAGCAGCATCGTCAATGCCGCTGAATTAAAACTGCTGCGCTATGGACCGCTAGGCGAAGAAAAGCCGGGGTTGATAGACTCGCAGGGCCAGATTCGCGACCTTTCTGCGTTTATTGATGACATTGGCCCAGCCACTCTCTCCGACGCAGCATTAGCTATGATCGCGCAGATTCCCCTTGGCGAATTGCCACTTGTGCAAGGCAATCCGAGGCTCGGCGTGCCAGTCACAGGTACGCGTAAAATTATCGCCATCGGCTTTAACTACGTGAATCATGCTGCCGAAATGGCAGTGGAGCTGCCCACGGAGCCGCTGGTTTTCATGAAGGCCACTTCCGCACTAACCGGGCCTTTCGACAACGTCATACAGCCGCGCAACGCCCTTAAACTCGACTACGAATCAGAGCTAATTGTCGTCATTGGGCGTCGCGCGCAATATATCTCTGAGGATGAAGTCTTCGACTATATCGCGGGCTATACCGTGGGGCACGACGTGTCTGAGCGCGCCTTTCAGCGAGAGCGTGGCGGGCAATTCACGAAAGGTAAGAGTGCTGACACATTCGCACCTGTGGGTCCCTATCTGGTGACTCGGGACATTATCGACGATGTGCAGAATCTGTCCATATGGTCTGAGGTGAACGGTGAAATGCGCCAGCAGGGTAATACCGCCGACATGGTTTTCGGCGTTAAGGAGATCGTGAGTCACCTGAGTCAATTTATGACGCTCTATCCAGGCGATCTAATCTTCACTGGAACGCCCGCGGGTGTTGGTGATGGCATGGTGCCACCGAGCTATCTGCAGCCCGGAGATGTGGTACGCGTTGGCGTGGAAGGTCTCGATTTTCAGCGGCAGGTGATTGCGCCGCCGCGTTGATCTGTGTCTCGGACAGATTTAGATCGAGTGTTTGGCGATCGCTCGCAGCAACTGATTAAAGCTTTCTCGATAAAGCAGAGGCAGGTACTGTAAAAAAGGCCAACCGATAACGGCTGGCCTTTCGTATTTGGTGGAGGCGGGAGGAATTGAATATTGCGATTAAATTATTGTAATTATTATATTAATTATCTATCAAGTTTATCGATACCATCATCGATACCAACAATTTACTTTATCTCCTCGCACATTGAGTTGAGTTCCCAGTCATCACGGGATCGTTCATCGGACGGCCTTTACAGTCCTGTTAGCTCTAAGATGTCCGAAAATTAAAGGTACTCTGGTAGCTAAGCGCCGTGGGTATTTCGCGCCGCAGAAAAAGCCCAGCGCTAGAGTAATCAGAAATGGTTTACTTAAGCAGTGAACAACCAAGGCGGGGATGAACTGGGGTCCGGGCAAGTTTACTCCTGCATTAACCGCTTGAGAGGTCCCCGAAACAAAAGTCCAAAGAGGAAAGCAGCCCGCTAAGCGCTCGAGTTCATAAGGCTCTGACGGCTAGCGATTATCGTCTCGAAATACTGCCAGTGCTGATTTTTGACGGGAAAGCGCGCCAGCGACAGGCTGGCCTAATCTACCCACACGATGGTTTCCCTTGGTTAGAACGATGACTAAACACTGGCTTTGGTAAGACTCTTGTAAGTATTCAAAATTATCAGAAGGCATGGTTAGCTACAAACCGGTAATAAACCACATCGATGCTCTACCAGGCAGGTGCGGCCAATGAGGAAAACACTCTTACTCGCGGCACAGTTTCTTCAAAAAGTAATTAAATTCAGAGTCTGAATTACCTGATCTTAACGCCCCGTCCATTTTGGTTTGCGCTTTTCAATAAACGCAGTCTTTGCCTCTTTTCCGTCTTGACTGTCAAAGGTGGCGGAAAGAGCTCGCAATGCAGCATCCGGAACTTGTGCAAAGGGCATATCTTCCATTTGATACATTAGATCGCGTGTCCGTTTTAGTGCTAAGGGCGACATCTGGCAGAGTTTAAGGGCTAATTTTTCGGTTGCGCTAGAGAGCTTATTACGGGGTACAATTTTTGTAATCAATCCAAGTTGGTAGGCTTCTTGTGCTGATATTGCTTCGCCAGTGAAGATTAGCTCCGCAGCTCGCATTCGGCCTATTAGCCGTTGTAAAAACCATACATGCATTCCTGGCGGGCCGGCTAGATTAGGTACGCCGGGGTACCCAAAGTTGGCATCGTCCGCTGCGATAATCATGTCACATGCGAAGGCTAGTGTGCAGGCGCCCTCCCTAGCGTATCCATGGACCTCCGCTATGACTGGAATTGAGAGCCCGCGAACTATATTCAGCGTCTCGACATAAAAAAGACGAAGAAACCGCTCCATGTCCGTGCTTTCGAATTGCATTAAATATTTCAGATCTACGCCGGCGGAAAGTCCTCTTCCAGCACCGCTGAGAATAAGAACACGTGCAGTCTCATCATCATTCACTGCGCGCAGAGCTGAGTGATATTCAAGAGTAGACTCTTCGTTAATAAGGTTTAGCGGTGGATTATCTAGCTCTATTCTTGCTATTCCTGATTCGACTGAGTAGTTAAGAGTAGTATATTTCTTTACGGGCACTCGCATGCTCCTAGTGGATGATGAGTGGCGACGTATTAGCTAGTTGAATTGTCAACACTAAACGTATCATTGGAATATATTTGAAAGGAACTTTCCAGCGGCGTAGGCCGCATTAATCGCTTTTGCTTCTATAGGGCCCCTTCTTTTTTCAAGATATTCTTCATAGCTATTTATGTAACCAGGGTTTCCCGGTGCAACAATAAGTTTTTGCACGGCCTCGTGCGCGGGTGTGTGAATATCGCCCATTACGATGCTCTCTCCGCGTATATAGTTGATGGCGATATACTTAAAATAATCAAGGGTTTCAGGTCGCTTCTGTGCATCTTCATAGGCCAGTTGCAACTCGGTTTTGACCTCGGCATCGCCATTTCGATACAGATTAGATATAGCCCAAGCAAAATGCCAAACCGCGTGATTCCAATCTATTGCAGTGAATGCCGTGGATTCGTAGAGCATATCAATGTTGGAGAAGTACAGTTCAGAAACCTTCTTCGCAATTTCTGGCGAAATTACTTGATCTCGTATGCCCCATATTACTAATTCTGAGGTGGCTGATTTGCGTGCCATCTCAGCCTCAGCCACGCGTAAGGTAGCTTCCAGGTCTATATTTTCTATAACCACGGCTGCCTGATTATTGTAAGCTATAAAAGGCGCTATTGAAGAACAAAATGAGTTTGCTCGTCCTGGTGTTGCGAATTTTGCAGGCTCGTATTCATAGCTCTCTAGTGGATTTGTATAGCACCATTCTTTGTTTATAGAGTCTGCGGGTTCGATAGGACGATAGTGGCGCTGCCAAGAAGTTGTAATGTCCATATATTCTGGCGAATTAACGTCGTAGGTTATTTGATCGATTAAATGGTTGTCGCAAATCAAGCTTAGAGTTTCGTCAGAGTTCAACTGGAAGTCATCTTGATGAAAATCGAAATTAGGCTGAAGTAAAGATGAGGGAAGAGCGGTACGTCCAACAGAAATACTGCTAAAGACTGCGAAGTGCTCTGGCTCAACCATCAACGATTCAGGTATTGTCAGTACTTGTTGAGTCTTATTACTTATTAAACATTGCTTCAACTGGATATTGGTGTCGCTGGTATTGTAAAGCTCCACCCAGTTAGAACCTTCTGCTGTATCAAATGGCATGATCTCAGTAAAAACAATGTCACCTGGATGCGGCAAAGATCCGAGTGAGTCTACTTTTTGACATGCCGTTAATCCGAATATAGAAATGGTCAACAGGATAAGCTTGATTGGTGTTTTTCGCATTATTGATTCCTACAAGTTTTATCTTCGAAAATGTATAAATCAAAAAGATAATTCTAACCTTTCTTTCTACATTTCTTATTTTATCTCGGGTCCAAGCGGTCGGCGGCTTTCTCAAATCGTTCGACCAAACCGATCAATGGTTCTGTAGCTGCGCCAGTTGAGCTAATGCCACCGCTGATTGTCCGCCAAATAGATTCCGCTATTTCGTCTAAGTTAACGACCTTTCCATTTTGGACATACGAGAACTCGGTCAACTCGATCGCACCACCAATCATGTAGCATGTTATGTTTGACGAAGTATCCGAGCGGAATGAGCCGTCTTTTATACCTGCTCTAATTTCAATCGCCATCATGCTCGCCATTCTGCGGTTTTGATCTTGTGCGAGTGATGGTCGTTCACTATCTGCTTGGCGCGCATAAAGGCTTCGCAAGCGAGACATACCGCGATCGTCTAAAATCGTGAAAAGAGTTCGGCGGATTAAATAACGCAGACGATTGGTGGGACCTTGGATGCTCGGCAATGTTTGTTCGATGTCGTGAAAGAGTGCAAAGTAATGTCGACGTAAAACTTCATCGAGCAAAGCCCGCTTGCTGTCGAAGTAACTATAAATTGTTCCCTCAGCTATACCTGCATCTTTGGCAATATTTCCTATGGATCCATTTTCAAAGCCATAGGAGCAGAACACTTTTCGTGCCGATTCGACAATCGTGTCGACTCGGTGTGCCTTTGAGGGGCGCGGAGAATTTTTAATCGCTACGACAGTCATGGTGCGGTTGGCCTGCTGTTGATGATTTTAAACAATATTCAATGTGCCACACATTTTAATGAATGGCACTCAAATATATCTCATGAGTTTCAAAATATTCTAATTAATGAGCAATCTTTCTTATATTTAATCTATTTATTATTACGATTATCGTGTTATAACCCATTTTATGGTTTGATTCTAATTAATGAGTAGCGTTCACTTCGTAGCTAAAAATGCGTTGTGAAGCTGAGTTTTGCTCGAATTTCTGGAACAATAATAGGGACTTTTTATGCCTAATCTCAACAAGCTTCACACAGGCCTTTTTCTCGTGATATTAGCCGTAGCACCACAGGTGCGCTCACAGGTTCCGGATTATGAGCCCCCTAGAACCGAATACGGCAGGCCTGACTTGCAAGGCATTTGGACGAATCGCTCAATAACTCGGATGGAGAGAAGGCCTGGGATTGAGGGGCTCGTACTAAGCGACGAGGAAGCTTATGAGATGGCTCAGAGTTCTTTTTGGTTGAGTCTCGATAGGCAGCAGCAGAATAATCCAATAACCGAAGCCAAGGAGGGTCAGGCTGCCTTTGGGGCCCGAGGGCATAACGCATTTTGGGTGGATAATGGGGATACGATGGGGTTGGTTAAGGGTGAATATCGGACGTCCTGGGTTACCGAACCTGCTAGCGGCCGGATTCCTTACAAAGAAGGCGGTAGTGCACTTCGCAGAGCACCTCACTTGCCATCGATTGGTGGCTTTGATGGCCCTGAGGCAAGACCTGTTGGCGAACGTTGCATTGCCTTTGGAGGCATAATAGGCCCGGTAATGCAAAACGGGATCTACAACAATAATTATCAATTCGTACAAACCAAAGACCATGTTGTGCTTATGTCAGAAATGGGCCACGAGGTGCGAATTATTCCACTTGCTGACGAGTACAGTAATGAGGACCTTCAGCCTTGGTTTGGTGACTCTATCGCCAGGTACGAAGGAGATACGCTAGTAATTGAAACTATTAATACTAACCCGCTACAAGGTTCTTACATATCTCCGACAGGGAAGGTCACCGAGCGACTGACTCGGTGGTCAGATGATGAGATTTTTTATGAATTTACGGTGGAAGATCCATCGATCTACACTCAGCCGTGGAGTGGAGAGATTTCATATTATAAAGAAACTGCCCTGTTTGAATATGCTTGTCATGAGGGTAATTACTCTTTACCTGGAATATTAGCCGGGGCCAGAAGAGCCGAAATGGATAAGCTTGCGGAATGAACGCACCTGCATTTTTAGTCCAAAATAGCCGATCACTTCTTAGGTAATAATTATGCATAATTCTTCTCGACTCTCTACTCTGTTTAAAAAGCTGTCGTTCTCTTTTTTCATTCTGCTTTCACTGGAACTTACCTCGATAGGCACTGACAAAATTTATGCCGCTATAGAGCCTACTTTGACTTTCGAGGCTCTGTACGCGGAGCAGTGTGCAGTCTGCCATGGTAGCGAATTGCAGGGGGAAGCAATCGGTGTTCCCCTTGTTGGCCTGGATCTTCTCCATGGCGATTCACTTGAAGAATTGGCTATTAGTATTGCAGATGGTTTTCCTGAGTCTGGCATGCCTGCTTGGTCGGAGACCCTCAGCACGAATCAAATAAGGACATTGGCAGTGTTCATCGTCGAACAAAGAGACTCAATGCCCAACGGAGTATTTAATACCCTAACTCCAATCCAATTCCCTGCGGGCGTGGTTGCCAGCGAAAAACATTCATTCACGGCAGTGCCAGTAGTAGATGGACTTGAAGAGCTTATTTTTTCTATGGCGATTCTCCCAGATAGACAGTTTCTCGTTACGGAAAAAACGCGAGGGCTCCGATTAATTTCTGCCGATGGCCAACAGTCAACCATGATTCAAGGTACACCAAAGGCTTATCACAACGATGATAATCCCCGTGGGGGTGTGGGCTGGATGCTTGAAGTAGTGCTGCATCCTGAATACGCTGATAATGGCTGGATATATTTGCATTTCTCCGATCGCTGCGAAGACTGTAATACCTATAGCCGCCAATTTAAACGCCCAGCAAGCATGAACAAAGTAGTTAGGGGCCGCATAGAAGGCGATCAGTGGGTTGACCAGGAAACCATCATTGAATTCGATTTTGAAAGTTATCAAATAGGCTCTGATATTGGTGCAGGCGGAAGAGTAGCGTTTGATCAGGAAGGACATCTCTTCTTTTCAATAGGCGCGAGAAGTCCTAATACTATGTCGGGCGTACAAGACCTAGCGTTGCCTTGGGGCAAGATACACCGCGTTAATCTCGATGGAAGTATTCCAGAAGACAATCCTTATGTTGGCGATGTCAGTGCGCTCGATAGTATTTGGAGTAGGGGACATCGTAGCCCTCAGGGTTTAGAAATCAATCCGCTCAATGGCGACTTGTGGAGTACTGAAATGGGCCCGAGGGGGGGGGATGAACTCAATATTATTGGGCCTGGCAATAACTATGGCTGGCCGCTACACAGCCTTGGCATTAACTACTCTGGTACCGAAGTTAACTACGGTAGGGATGAATTAGAATATTTCGATATTGACGATATTGAAATGCCTCTTGTCGATTTTACACCGTCTCCTGCCGTATCAAGTTTTATTTTCTACCAAGGTGATGCTTTCCCAGAATGGAAGAACGACATTTTGATGGGCACATTGAAGTCTATGCAACTCTTCCGTTTTAGTTTTGACGGAAACAGAGTTATTGAACAGGAAATTTTATTGGACGATTTTGCCAGAGTGCGTGACATAGAGTCAGGTATAGATGGCGAGGTTTACCTTCTTCTTGAGAACGGAGCAGGCAGTAAAATCGCTCGACTGATGCCAATGCCTGTTGAAGTTGCCAAGTAAAGGCGACGTAAAAATGCTGAGAACAGTGCATAAAAGAAACCATATTCCGGTTATCACTCCATTTCAATTACTAATTAAATGATCCTTAATTTCATCTGAACCCTTGAGAAAAAAATTAATATGAAAACGATTATCCACAACTTGGCATTAACCCTCACTTTTTCACTTTTCACTCAACTCGCAATAGCTGATGTAAGTGGCAATTGGTCGTTCGCCGTTACACTAGGCGGCGCAGGTAGTGGAGTAGCAGAGATTGTCATGACTCAAGAGGACGAAGGGAAAATATCCGGAAGCTACTCCGGGCAACTGGCAACTGGGGCGATAGCGGGATCCTATGAAGGTGATAATTTTGAATTCGCGATCTCAAATGAGAGTATAGGTGTCGAGATAGTTTATCGAGGAGAGTTAGAAGACGATGGTACAGTCAAAGGTTTTGTTTTGGCACAAGGACAATCTATGGGCTCTTTTACTGGGACGAAAAAATAATAGGCTAAGCTAAATTAGTGCGTCCGCTCACAATTAACAAACAAATTAAACGAAAAAGGTCTCCGATAATGCGACAGTATTTTACCAGCAAACGCTCCCTGCCTCTCGTGGTTCTAGTCTTCTGCTTGTCTAGCACGGCAAGCATTGCAGATGATTTGCCTTGGGCTAGCAACGCTGAAGAAGTCGGCATGTCTTCAGAAAAGCTAAATCGCATAAACGATGTTATGCAAGGACATATCGACGCAGGTACCATTCAGGGAGCCGTTACCGCCGTCGCTCGCCGCGGCAAAATAGTTCATCTCGAAACACACGGGCTCATGAATGTACCCGATGGCAAGCCAATGCAGGAAGATGCTCTATTCATAATGATGAGCTCTACCAAGCCTATACTCGGTGTAGCAGCCATGATGTTGATAGAGGAAGCATTGATTCACCCTAGCGATCCAGTCAGCAAGTGGATTCCTGAATTCGCAGAGATGCAGGTTGCGGTACTGCGTGATCCCACTGATGAAGATATCAGTCCTCCCTTCGTTTCCCCGACCAATATTCCCGAGCATCGCTTAGTGCCTGCCGATCGCGAGATTACAGTGCATGACATACTCACACATACATCAGGGATCGCTTCTGGCGGCTTGGGTAGCGCTATCTCCGAGGACGCGATTATGTGGTTAGATACACGAACTTCGCTTGCCACGAACGTACCGAAGTATGGCGACATTATATTAGATTTTCAGCCAGGAGACCGGTGGCGGTATAGCCCGGCCACTGCACTGGATATAATAGCACGAATCATTGAAATTGAATCTGGGCTCACTTTTGACGAATTCGTAAAGCGACGAATATTCGAGCCGCTCGGTATGAATGACACATGGTGGAACGTGCCTGAAGAGTACCAAGATCGTCTTATCGATATAGTAGGCAGTGATATCGCTACCCCGCCCAACTCGGCTATCTATGATACAAGCCATTCAACTTATTTCGGGGCTTCCTATGGGCTGAAGAGCACAGCGGGCGACTATCTGCGCTTCGAGCAGATGCTGGTAAATGGAGGAGAGCTCTTCGGCAATAGGCTGTTAAAGCCTCAAACTATAGAGTTGATGGCGAGCAATAAAGTGGGAGATTTATTTAATGCCATGCCAGGGGTTAGTGAGCAAGGGTTTGGTTACACCGTGGCCACTACTGAGGAATCTAACGAGCGGCGTTCAAAGGGAGCATTTGGTTGGGGTGGTGCGTTAGGGACGCGTTCTTGGAGTGACCCGGCGGAAGAACTCACTGGAGTCATCATGATTCAGCAACCAGTGCCAGCGGTCCAGAGAGATTTCGAGGACGCGGTACACCAGGCGCTTATAGACTAGCGACAAATCTTTAGGAGTGCTGATAGTTTTACTAAACTATAGGCACCCGTTCCATTGACGCTTGAGCTGTCCCTTTCTTTTTTATTACTTTGCTTTCAGTGCTGAGATTGAGAGCTTCAGTGGACTTCTTAATAGTTAAAAATTAGATAAATTTAGACAACAGAGGAACTGCACATGGGGAAAATACTTATCAACTGCCTGTCTCTGATATTACTGATAAGTGTTAATTTCGCTTTTGCGCAATCAATTGACACAGAGCGAGGAGAATTATCCTTGACTGTTCCGGCGGGCTATGAAGCCTCAACTCCTGCCCCCCTAGTTCTACTGCTACATGGCTATGGCAAAAGCTCAGGAATTGAGCAGGACGCTTACATGAAATTTAGCGCACTGGCGACTAACTATGGGTACTTGTTCGCTGCACCTAATGGTCAGCGAGAAACTCAAGGTAATCAGGCGTGGTTTTGGAATGCTTCTGATGCATGCTGTAATTTCCAGGGTAGTCAAGTAAGCGATGTGGATTACTTAATGACTATTATTAGCAAAATAAAGTCCCAATATAATGTTGATGGTAATCGCGTGTATTTAATCGGCCACTCAAATGGTGGCTTCATGGCGTATCGAGCAGCCCTTGAAAATTCTCAGAAAATTGCCGCAATCGCGAGTTTAACGGGAGCCGGCGCTACGAAAGCGGGTCCTGCACCTTCAAACTCCGTTCATATACTTCATATTCACGGTACTGCTGATAATGCCATTTCTTATGAAGGGGGCGCACTTAGAGGGAATACTTATCCAAGTGCTGTTGAAACAGTTGAGCGCTGGGCTGGTTATAATGGTTGCGACATCTATGGATCTGAGGTCGCGCGGCTTGATCTTGACCGTAATTTGCCAGGCCTAGACTCGATCGTTGTTCGCTATGATAGTAACTGCAGAGCCGGCGGTTCAGCTGAATTATGGACCATCACTGATGGCGCTCATATTCCTGCTCTTTCGGACTCATTCAGCGCTACAGTTGTGGAATGGTTGATGGCACATCCGAAAATTTGATTTTTAAAAAAGCAATGGAATCATTAACAAATCGTTCCCATATAACTACCGCGTTAAACAACTTAGATCTGAGCTAATGCCTACTATTCGTATCTACAATCACAATTGATTGGATAGGGCGGAAATGCCTGTCCCCCTGCTTAGGCATCATGTGCACTAAACGCGCGTCGACAGGTACTCATCTATCGATTAGGGTATGCAGGCCCTGGCTTCAAAAACAATCGTAACTAGAAAAAACGAGAAATTTCAGAATCGCAATTGGAGTAGGGTGCAATCAACTTTACTTAGTTTGATGGTCGGAACACGACTTTAGTAAACTACAGAATGTGATGAATGCGTTATTGGCATCTAGCATTGAGTTTTTTCGTCTGCTAATTGCCCTTGTTGAATTGAATGAGAATTATAGGGCAATATCTAGGACTGGGTAGCGTAGACTTTGGTGTCCTCATCTATGAAAAATAGTAATGAATTGGACTGGAGCCATAGCTGCGTCCATGACAAACGCATAGGAGCGCCCCAGTGCATCGAACAACCTATCGCTGACATGCACCTTTCACTCCGCATATTTAATCAAGTTTATTTCACTTCATCGCATGGTCCTAATTTCGTCCACCAGTAGCGTAAGGACTATTGCAAGACGGCCACGACGCTGTATCCTAGTGCTAGAGAAAAAGTCTACACAGGTTATGCTCCCAATCAATTCCTATACCTCATTACAAAAATCCGTACTGGTCATGGTGCTACTAAACGCACTCTCTGTGCCCATTAATAATACGATGTTGATTCTTCTACCTACTGTTAATATCTGATCCCTGCGCTTCTCTCTCGCATCGCGAACCTTGCGGGAAAATTTGAAGATGGCACTTGAATAGAATTTTAATATTTACCAATCTTTTGGAGTTAATGAATGCTGCACCTAAATACTACCGGGCTAGTTCGCAAAAGCCTTTTGCTATCCTTAGTTCTCGCAGGTATAGCATCATGCTCAGATAACGAATCCACTTCGGTAAAGCCTGAAGCAGGAGGCAATAGCTCTAACCTATCCGCTGCCGAAGTCCATGAAGCAAGCCTAGTCTTGGACGCGCACGCGGATATCGTAATTCCCTCAACATCCAGGGCTTACATGAGCGTCGATGGCACTTCGAAGGTAGATCTCGCAAAGATGCGTGCCGGCGGTGTCGATGCCGTTGTCATGTCAGTGGCTGTTGGTCCGGGACCCAGAACTGAGGTAGGCGATGCCGCGGCTAGAGCAGAGGCTGATGAGAAGCTAGCCGCTGTGCACGCCCTAGTAGAAAAGAGTCAGGGTCAAGCAGTGATCGCGACTACTTCAAGCGAAATCGTTGCTGCTCATGAAGCAGGAAAGTCAGCATATATACTCGGATTTCAAAATGCACGGTCACTACAAGGAAACGTTTCCGCCATAGATGAGTTCTACGCTGAGGGCATACGTATTTTCGGCCTCAACCATCTTGGCCACAACGCTTTCTCAGATTCTTCACGCCCAGAGTTTAGCAGTGAAACTGGCGCCTTTGAAGTTACCGAAGAACACGGTGGATTGTCTCCGCTAGGCATAGCTGCCGTAAAAAGAATCAATGCCCTAGGCGCGCTTGTCGATGTTTCACAATTATCCAAAACAGCAACTCTGCAAGTGCTAGAGTTATCAAGCTCCCCAATTATTGCCAGTCACTCGAATGCGAAGACTTTGTCAGACGTGACTCGCAACCTTAGCGATGAAGAGATCGATCGAATTGGCGAGAACGGAGGAGTCATTCACGTAGCTGCGTTTAAAGGCTATCTAATCAATATCTCTGAGCCTGAATTTATAGAAAAACTTGTAGCCTTGCGCGTGGCCGCTGGAATATCGGTAGAATACAACTATCCTTTCGAACTCTATTGGGAGATTGATGATCTTGCAGAAAGATCGGCATTCACTACCGCAGTCAGCGAGCTTCTCGGACCGGCTACAACGGACAATATGATCGAACACATCGATTACATCGTTGACCGCATTGGCATCAACCATGTCGGTATAGGCAATGACTTCAATCATGGCAGCGGCATAGATGACTATAACGACGCCAGCGAAGCGATGAATCTTACCGCAGGCTTGTTGAAAAGAGGCTATTCTATCGCCGACATAAATAAAATCTGGAGCGGGAATTTCCTACGAATTCTGGATGCTGCTGCGGCGAATTAGAACAGCACTACTGCGTCCGTTCTGAGCGTAGACATGGACACAAGGAGATATGGTAGAGAGTTGCCTGTTGTATTTCGATTCGCGCTACCGCGAGGAGCGGATGTCAATTAACACGTTGGCAACAATTAGCGAGACTATTCCAATCATAGTAGTGGTGCTGGACACTTTTATCATCAACCCAGTCTCTAGTTCTGATCGCTCTTCCTTTGATGACGCCAATCAAGAATTAACCGTTACGGCAGTTAGAGTTGGAGAGGTTTATCACAAGGTTATATTGAATCTCATCGACGCTACGGATCTTGTGTTTGAAGTCGAATCAGTGATCTCTACTGGACCCCCGAATATCAGTTCTACAGGTTTATATAAGAACGGTATTTTGACCGTTCCATTGCTTCTGGCTTTAGGGAACCGATACGTTATTTCATTTAGTTTAAAAAGCGAAACTCCGGTTCATTTTCGGGTTGTCTCAGCAGAACCGGTGCCGTGAAAAGAGGTATTTGATATAATCAAATGAAGACGTGGCGGTGTTAGCGAGCAGACGATGCCGCCGCCGTCATTAAGGTATCAAATCCTTAACGAAAGATTCACTTTTCTCGAACTCGTCCAATCGCTCAAGATAACGGGCCAAATTGCTATGTAAGTGATGAATCGCGGATTCAAATCGGCCGAACCTATAATGCGTGTTGGCTCCAGAGCTCATAGCGGCTTGAATATCACTCACGACTTTCGCATCCTCTTGGTTGCCTGTATCTGAAAGAAAAGCGGCGTCCTTCTTGGCGCGAGCTAATTCTTCTTCGGTAGCAGCAGAACCATTTGGTTTCGGCAGTGTGAACTTGTAGTTGAAATAGCGTGTCCTTGTTGCTGATTCTGGTTCAGCGAAGCTCACATGGCAGTGTTGTGATAGTTGATTAATAGACGTGAAAGGGAAAATTCGGTGGACTAGTGTGACCATGCGATCCAACGACAAGTTCTCTCGCGGTGCGTCGCGCAGTTTTTCAATGCGCCTGAAAGGGAAACATACACGAGAATTTGGCCCCTGCGTTTCAATAACATTTAAGTTGTCATAGCCGTAAGGATAGAAGGATTCTGGATGTGTGGGCTTTATATGATAGCCTTCCAGAGTTCCCTCGGCAGTCAGCTTCCAGTTGATGTCCTCAACAGATTCACTCGAATCGAACAGTACCTGATTCTCAGTCAGGAGATCAGGTAGCGAGTCTAAAGCACCAAGCCCAACAGGTTCATCCTGAGTAATAAATACCAATCCACTGCGGATTTCTACCTCATGAACTGGTACCAATCCGTTGCTATTTTTGTCTAGGTCAGGAAAACCATGTTCGTGGGGCACGTACTCAAGTCGACCGTCTAGTCGGTATGCCCATCCATGATAATTACATCGGAATATCTTCGTACAACCGGATCCATCAGCCAATTGCATCCCACGATGCCGACACGCGTTACGAAATGCCCTAATACTACCGTCCAGACCACGCACCACCACGAGTGGAACACCAGCGGAGGCCCGCGCCACGTAAGAGCCTGCGTTAGGTAAAGCTGCAACCGGACAAAAAGGGATAGGTAGGCGACGCATAAGCCGCCTTTCAGCATCGAAGCGTAATGGAGAAGTGTAGTTTTCCACGGGCTCAAACCAATCCTCATCACCCAGGTCGGTTGTGCCATTATCAATATGGTTCAGAATATGATCGAGAAGTTCTGCGTCGCTGCGCATCGTGGATCGCTCCAAAATTTTTTAGTAACGAGGTAAGTTACATTCCATCTAAGCTGTATGCAATAAAATGCGTATACTCCTGCATATCAGTTCACCACCAGCATGCTCTACAGAAGCATGGTGGCGCCCTTGAGCAACCAGCAATTTATCTCCAACAAACACCTCTCGATAGTCCAGTAACCGCTTGACCCGCATATTCAGGCCCTCTATGGAGTGTTAAAGCCTGTATTGTAACTCCGCGTGTCAAGCGGACTCAGACCCCACCCCCTAAAACCTCAAAATGGCCATATACAGACCCCACCCCTGGGGGTACCCCCACTTGCTCAGAAAGGTTCCATAATATGCTAGTACATATTATTCTGGGTGAGTGATTGGTAAGGAAGACTGCATTGAGTCTGCAGGAGTTTATTATGGGCAGAACTTTTAAGAAACCAAACTCTCTGATAGCCGATGCTTGTAATATCTTTTTTTGTAACCAAAACGTAATACATTTATGAAAATTTTTAGTCGGAGTAATACTTTTATTTCTAATTAGTCATTTTTATGCTGAGGAAGTAGATCCTAACATTGCACTCGTACAAATAGCTTTGAGGCATTTCTTAAAGAATTCATCGCCCGCGACGCGGTTGGACTATTACGCTATAACTATAACAATTTTTTGGGCTAAATCTCATGACCCAGCACAACTACAACGATTCTATAGAGGCCTGTGCAGCGCATTACGGCGACGAGGCAGAAGCTGTCAAGACCTACATGCAGAAAGGGCTAAAACAAGCCCTTAGGCTCCCAAATAGGGGGCCTATTCAATTCCTTAAAAATGGCGCTCTACATCCAGAAATTCGGGAAGCATACTCTAAGTATGGCTTTTATGTTTTTGAGGGTGTAGTCACAGCTCAAGAGATGTCAGATGTCCGTCAAGACATTGATGAATTACGCTCACGCTTTGCGACTCATCCCGATTCCAAGCTCGATGCTCGAGGTCGCCCGGCCCTTGGTTGCGAATGCAAAGGCCCTGGACTGAAATGGAGTAAGGCGCTTAGCGATCCGCTCGGTGGCACCGATGTTGCCAATGGTCGGCACCAGATAAAGTTAAAGGAATTGAAGGCTTCAGCAGACGCGCCCGAATACGCCCCTTTTGTTCTCGTTGGGTCGCTGCAGTTTTCTGAAGCAGCACTGCGCTTGTACGGCCATCCAGAGCTACTCAGAATTGCCGCTGAAGTGAACGGGGAGGACTTCGCTCCATTTAATGAGGTCTTATTTATTAAAGACGCGGGGGTCGGTTCTGCTGTGTCCTGGCATCAAGATGGTGACACCCACTGGAATAATCCAGACTTTGACGAGGATATTCATGGCTTCAACTTCATGGCACAAGTATATCGAAGCACGCCAGTAAACGGTGTTTGGGTAGTTCCAGGTACTCACAAGCAAGGCAAATTAGATATTAAGGCTATGGTTAGAAGTGCGGGCGGCGAGAGATTAACAGACGCTCTACCCATTGTTTGTGAGCCGGGAGACGTCGTGATGTGTAATCGTCAACTGGTACATGGGTCCTTCGCGAATGCAGGTTTTGAACCTCGATTGACCATTAATTTTGGGTTCCATCGACGTTCGTCAGTTCTCGATGTTATGGGCGCTGGCATTCACAGTCCCGCAGCCATCTATGACAAAGACGTCATAAAAAAGCGTTCCCGAGTTATTGGTTACGCAATTGATGCGCGCCAGCGTCAGTATCCTCATGAAAAACCTTACGACTACAAACCATTCATGGAAATTGACGAGACTTATAAATGGGACTCTGCTGCAAAAGCTGACTTGCGTGACTACAACTTACAAGATTTAAGCATTTAGAGTTATTTTAGGAAAACCATTTTTCATCTTACATTTTTACTGGTTTTCCCAAAAGCTACGAAGCCGCTCCTTAGCCAGCGCTCGATCAGCCCTGTTCACGTGAATAACATAGCAGCCCAGCTCATCAGGCTTAAACCGGATAGGGCGCTCGTCTTCCGCTGTGACTACTAGCTCATCACTAGAATGCTCTAAAAACGCATAGGAGCGCCCCTGAGCGTCAAGCACTCTATCTCCAATAAACACCTCTTGATCGTCCAGTAACCGCTTGATCTGCATATTTAGAGGCTCTGTATGGTGGAAAGACCTGTATTGTAACCCCGCGTGTCAAGCGGACTCAGACCCACCCCCTAAAACCTCAAAACGGCCCTATCCAGACCCCACCCCCGGGGCTACCCCCACTTGCACAAAAAGGTTCCCTAATTTGCTAGCACATACTATTCTGGATGAAAGATTTGCCCCTAGAGAATAACAATGAAAAACATATTGTTTTTAGTCACTTTGATTGTGTCACCTGTCTTTGCTCAGGAAGAAGGAGCAAAAAACTGTGGTGCAAACGATTTCGCCCTACAAATTCTCGGCTCTGGTGGTCCTTTCGGCAATGGTAGAGCATCCGCGGGTTATTTGTTGTGGATAGACGGCCAAAGCAGAATCATGATCGATGCTGGTGGCGGTACCTTTGCGCATTTTCATGAAGTAGGGGCAAATATAGCGGACCTTCAATTGTTGGCTATTAGTCATTTCCATCCAGATCACTCCGCGGAATTACCTGCGCTACTGTGGCCTCAGAACGGCCCATTGACGGTTGTTGGCCCCTCGGGTGACAAAGCGTTTCCCTCTATCGGGGGGTTCATTGACGGCCTCTTTGGTATTGATGGCGTGTTCCGGGTTTTGAATGACAGATTTCAATTCCAAACAATCGAAGTGGACATTAATGGCGACGCCAAAGAAATCCTAAATGAAAACTCTGTTGTTGTTAAATCGCTCGGGGTTCCTCATGGTGATGTTCCTGCTCTAGGTTTTCGGGTAGAGGTCGGCGGCCAGAGCATAGCGTTCAGCAGCGATCAAAATGGAACCGATCCTAGCTTCGTAGAATTTGTTAAGGATGTGGACTTGTTGGTAGTGCATTTTGCGGGCAACGAAGATGGATCGGGAAGAGCTGATTTGCACGCCAAGCCGAGCGTCTGGGCAAAGATTGCAAACGAAGCGGAAGTCGGCCGCTTGATATTAAGTCACCTCTCTATCAATCAAAATTTCGAATCTAATTTGGTTGCGTTAAAAGAAGTTTACTCTGGACCGCTCACGATAGCTGAAGACCTTATGTGTATGCCGGTCGAGTAAATCGGATAAGTTTGAAGCTTACAATCGATATTCAAGTTAGAGACATCCTACAAAGCATTGCAGATATCATCGTTTTCTCTGCCCACCCAAGTCGTTTAGCTCGATGGGCAGTTTCTATTGCACCTCTGCTTTCGATTTTGCGCAGAGTCTTTAGCAGTTCGGGTGCTTTGATATCAGCGATAGGGCGATTACCAATGTGAGGGAGTAAGTCCTTTTCTAGCAAAGCGTTCTGTCTCTTCTCTGTGCTCTCCGACTTTTTGCTCCGCGTTTTGCTCCACTCTATTGCGAGTAATTCGAAGCTGTTTGCCAGCGCAGCGTGCGTTGCCGCGGATGTGGCTTTCTTATGTGCGCTAGGGTCAATACCGTTAGCAAGATTCTCTCTTGCTCGTTGATGTTTTTCGCGGGCTTGCTTGAGGCTGGTTGCTGGATAAACACCGAGAGCCAGTGTTTTTCTCTTGCCTGCAAATCGATAGTCATACCTCCAATACTTGGCTGTCGCATTTACCAACAAGTACATTCCACCGCCGTCGCTTAGACTGTATGGCTTAGGTTTCGGCCTTGCTTGCGTTACCGCCGTGGCTGTAAGTTTTTGCATGCCAGCTTCCCTCTAAATGACGGTATGCAATCCGAGGTGTTGGGAAATACCGTCAAAAATACCGTCAAAAATCTTGGATTCAGTAGGAGTCTAATGGAATTCGAGGGAGTAGTAAAACCAAAAAAGCCCTGATTAACAGGGCTTTAAGGACTTCGTTGGACTTGCGTGGACTTATATTTGGTGGAGGCGGGGGGAATTGAACCCCCGTCCGTCAGCTCTCTATCTTCGGCTCTACATGCATAGCGTCGTCTACTAGGTTAACCCTCATCGGCCCGACGGGCAGGGTGAATTGGGCGAGCTTGATACTATTTAGCCGCTTCACGTCAAGCGCGTTCCACTGGCGATCCCGTTCTAGATGACGATTACCAAATACCAGTTTACGGGCATCCCGGCGGTAATCGCTAGCAAGCTCTTAGGCTGCTAGGGCGTAGCTTTCGTCGTTGGCAACTATAAAGTTGCAGTAATTGATTTACGAGAGTTACTACCCTCTCGGCATGCACCTAAGGTTTTGATACCGGCGTCGAATCCAAATCACCCCCAAGTCTGCGAACAATAGCACGAAACCGTATCGGTCACGATAAATCATTACAGAGAGGGTAATGGTCGATCTAGCGATTAGCGTTGCGCACAATGCGCTGTTTATCGACCTGCCACTCACGATCTTTTTCAGTGGCGCGCTTGTCGTGGTCTTGCTTACCTTTGGCGAGCGCTATCTGACACTTAACGAGGTGTCCCTTCCAATACAATTTCACGGCGACACAGGTGTGGCCTTTTTGGTGTACGGTCGCGAAAAGCTTAGCGAGCTGTTTGCTGTGCAGGAGCAGCTTCTTTATGCGCGTGGGGTCGGCGATGACATGGGTGCTCGCTGTGTCGAGTGGCGTGACTTGGCAGCCGAGGAGAAAGGCTTCGCCGTCTTTTAGTAGCACATAGCTGTCGACCAGCTGAACCTTTTTCATGCGCAGGCTTTTGACTTCCCAGCCTTCGAGAACGACGCCCGCCTCGAAGCTCTCTTCGAGGAAGTATTCGTGTTTCGCCTTCTTGTTAAGAGCGATAGTGCCGTCCGAGACGGTGGGTTTTTTCTTAGCCATGGGAGGGAGTATAGCAGTTTCGGCTAGAGGGGCTTAGCGGTACTTCGAGCTCAGCGCATAAATACTGACGTATTTTATGCGCTGAGCTCGCAGGCAGATCTAGCCAGCTTGGCTAATCAGGATTGGGCTCCATTGGTCTCTAATGGTCTCTAATGGTCTCTACTTGCCTCTATTGGTCTCGGAGCATGCGGCGCAGAATTTTACCTGACGCTGACTTAGGAATGGCGTCCACGAACTCAAGCAGACGAACTTGTTTGTAGGTCGCAACCTTTGCGGCAACAAACTGCTTAATATCGTCGGCGCTCACATTCTCGCCGTCTTTGAGCACGACGAAAGCCTTGGGTAGCTCGCCTGCTTCGTCATCGGGGATGCCAATAACCGCAGCATCCGCGACCGATGGATGCGTGACGAGTAGAGCCTCAAGCTCGGCTGGTGGGACCTGAAACCCTTTGAACTTGATCAGTTCTTTTAGGCGATCAACGATAGTGAAGTGGCCGTCGGCGTCTACATGGCCAATATCTCCGGTGTGTAGCCAGCCTTCGTCGTCTATGGTGTCTTTAGTTGCCGCCTCATTGTTGAGGTAACCAGGCATAACTTGTGGACCACGCACCCAGATCTCACCGTCTTCGCCGAGCCCTAGGTCTTTGCCTGTCTCGGGGTCGACAATTCGGCTTTCGGTAGAAGGAATGAGAATGCCAATACTGCCCGGCTTGTACATGCCCTTCGGGGTCGAATGGCTCACCGGCGACAACTCTGTCATGCCGTAACCTTGGACTACCTCGCAGCCTAGTCTGGCCGCGGCCTCCTCTGCTAATTCTGCACCAAGAGGCGCGGCGCCGCTGAAGACAGACTCCAGGCTACTGAGATCATACTTCTC
>Ga0209632_10001348_pt1 | contig 24728 bp, 25 predicted proteins | sample COG_10_FD_184754 | JGI IMG/M metagenome (GOLD analysis project Ga0209632, IMG submission 184754) | Pelagic Microbial community sample from North Sea - COGITO 998_met_10 (SPAdes) (version 2) | ecosystem: Environmental > Aquatic > Marine > Neritic zone/Coastal water | place: Helgoland, sampling... | reverse complement strand
AAAATAGTGTGAGCTTTGAGTTGAGTATTTGTTGACGTCTGTTCTGCTAAGACATTTTCACCGACAATACCTAAATCTGCCACACCTTTAGAAACAAGTGACGGAATATCATCATCTCTAACAAGTAAAATATCTATGTTCATATTTGAAGATCGAGCTAAAAGCTTTTCACCTGATGTGCGAAAATTAATCCCTGATTTCTCTAATAAATTTTTGCTATTATCTGATAGCCTTCCTTTTTTCTGTATCGCGATAGTAATTTTTTTATCCTTCATGTAATTCTCTTAAATGCATTTAGATATCCTTTATTTGTCTCAGAAAATAGGAATCTTGCTACTCTTGTAACGGTAGCCGTTGATGTTTTTAATTCAGCAGCGATCTCTCGATAACTTTTATCTTTTTTATAGAGCAATTGGGCTATTTCCCATCTTTCATTTATGGCTTTTATCTCCGATGGAGTGCATAAATCTTTTATGAAGTTCTCAACTTCCTTTGGCGATTTGAGTTCATTTATAATGTTGGGTAATTTCATAAAAGTGATTCTATCTGTTTTAGCATACTAAAACAATACAACAAGAATATAAATATACTATTCTTCAAAATAGGTTAGAATTTATAAAAATTTAAAGGAGTTATTATGACCATAGAAGTTAACAGCAATTTTCCATCTCAAAAATTACGCTTGGTTGTGGCAGGAGAATTACAAGAGGTAGATTCATCCGAGTACCTGGCTAATAAAAAAGTTTTGTTGGTAGGAGTGCCAGGCGCGTTTACGCCTACTTGTCATGTATCACATTTACCAGCTTATATAGAACATCTATCTAGCTTTGAAGCTAAAGGATATTCAGTTGTCTTCATATCAGTGAATGACCCCTTTGTTATGCAAGCATGGTCTGAGGCCTCTAATGCAAATGGCATCAATATGATTGCAGATGGAAATGGTGACTTAACAGAAGCCCTTGGGTTGGTGATGGATGCATCAGGCTTTGGTTTGGGTAAGAGATGCATGAGGTTTGCTATGGCTATTGAGAATGGCTTGATCAAATCCATAGACGTAGAAGAGGGCGGTGCCCTTGATATCTCATCTGCAGAATCACAGCTTGCAAAAATCTAAGCCGAAATATCTCTTTGCAGGACTTGGTACCATGGGATTTGCTATGGCTGGTCATCTATCCAAGAACACTAATCTAGATATTTATGTCTTTAATAGAACCTCATCAGTTTCCGCTAAGTGGGTTAAGAAACATAGTGGAACACAGCTAATAGCGCTGAATAACTGCTCTGTAAAATTTGATGGAGTAATAACATGCTTAAAGGATGACGCTGCTATTTCCTCGGTACTTCTCGAAAGCGGCTTGTTAGAGCTTCTTAAAAATAATTCTGTAATTGTTGATCACTCAACAACCTCATTAGATTTAGTTTCATCAATCTCTCAGCATCCTAAAATCCTAGAAAAAAAAATATCATTCTTTGATGCTCCTGTCAGCGGAGGAGAGGCAGGTGCTGTAAATGGTGCTTTGTCTATTATGCTTGGAGGACCTAAGAAAAAACTTGTACAAATTAATAATCTTATGCAGTCATATGCAAAGAACATCGTTCATATTGGGCCAAGCGGTCATGGTCAATTAACCAAAATGGTTAATCAGCTATGTATAGGCAGCCTCATTCAAGGTTTATCTGAGGGAGTGACTTTGGGAAAAAAGTCTAATTTAAATATGACTAAAGTTCTCGATGCTATAGCTGGCGGTGCTGCTCAATCCTGGCAGATGGATAATCGATTTGAAACTATGGTTAATGATGAATTTGATTTTGGATTTGCAGTAGATCTGATGATTAAAGACCTCAAAATAGCTATAGATCATTCGAAGGATATCGGTATTGAATTGCCTTCAACTAAATCTGTTCTTCAGAACTATAAGAAGTTATCAACTCTAGGGGACGGAGGACTAGATACTTCTAGCCTCATAAAATTATTAGAGAAGTAAATATTGAGACAACGGAAAGAGATATTTAAATTGGAGCGAAGAAAAAACTTATGTATGAATTACCATCTTTATCTTTTCTTCCAAGGGCATCTTTAAAAATAATTTTGACTTTCATATCAAATGATATATTTTTAGGGTCAAGGTCAACGTCAACTAAATTTCCTTTAACTGTTCCACCCCCATCAAGGTCAACAATGGCAGAAACATAGGGAACATCAACTCCGGGAAATGATCTGTGAACGATAGAGTAAGAATATAATTTTCCAGTATTTGCTAATTTCAATTCAACGAAACAATCTCGCGCAAAACATTTACCACAAGATGACCTGTCTTCTAGGAAGATAGAATTACAGCCCTTACATTTAAGGCCTGACAAAAAATATTCACCATTTTCTTGCCGTATATAATTTGTTGCTACTAATACATTGTCATCTTTATTGGACATATTTTTATCTTTGATTAATATTGGTAAGTGTTTTTATACTATATAAATGCTCAGGAGACTTCAAATGAAAGGTTATATGTTTGGTTTACTTTATATGGAAAGCTGGGAATGGTACGAGGAGTATTTTCCGGCTACCGCAAATTTAATTAAAGAGCATGGAGGAATTTATTTAGCTTCAGGTGTTAAACCAGACGTGCGTGAGGGTAAGGAAGAGCCGAGTGCATATGTGCTGTTGGAATTTCCAGATTTAATCTCAGCTCAAAATTGGTATGAAGACCCCAGATATAAACCACTGGTAGATTTAAGAAATTCCGGGGGAAGATCTGATATCTTTATATTTCCAGGTGCACCCCAAGAAAATGACTAAAATAAATAAAGACTACTCAGAATGGCTAGACGTTATTAATGACGCAGATATAGCATCTATAACTCTTGGCGAGCTCATTGATTCAACAGCTAAAAAATATCCTGATAATGAAGCACTCGTTTACTCAAATCAGCCAGATGTTCAGGATATTCGATGGACATATAAATATTTAAGTGAATCCTCTACAGATCTTGCTAAAGGATTTTTAGATGATGGTTTATTGCCTGGAGATACAGTTGGAGTTTGGGGGCCAAATCATCCCGAGTGGATTCTAACTGAATATGCATTAGCTAAAGCTGGTTTAAAAATGGTTACATTAAACCCACTTTACAAAGAACAGGAACTCATTTTTGCACTTAATACTGTTAATGCAAAAGGTTTAATTCATGCTGATGAAATAGGTGGACTCAAAGCTGACGAGTTGATTGAAATTATTAAGCCAGAAATAACCTCACTTAAAAATATACATTCATTTGATGCTGGTTTGAAACAATTAATCTCATCGGGCAAAGAATCTTTAGCTAACCTACCGTCAGTTAATTCCAAAGATATTTTCATGATTCAATATACATCTGGTACGACAGGCATTCCCAAAGCTGCTCAGATGACTCATGAGGCCTTAATTACTTCATCACAGAATAGCCACATTAGATGGAAAGTTGAAAATAATCAAAAAGTTTGTCACGGTTTTCCTTTATTTCATATTGGTGGCTCAGCTTGCATGACTCTTGGCGCAGCTTCAATGGGCGCTGTTTCTTTGCCATTATATATATTTAAGCCCTCTGTCACTCTAGACATTATCGAGAATGAAGGTTGTTCAATGTTTATTGGTGCACCAGTTCACTTAACAGCAATGATGCAAGATCCTAGCTTTAAAGATAGAGATTTATCAGCTTTAAAATGCTTAGTTGTTGGTGGTTCAAATCCGCCAGTTGAGCTAATCAAACAATTTTCTCTTGAATTTAATGCAGATGTTATTAATGGTTATGGTATGACCGAAACATGTGGGCTTTCTTGCACGGCGCTTCCAACTGACCCGCCAGAACTAAAAGCTATAGCAGGTCTACCTCTTCCAGGAGTTTCATTGCGTGTTGTTGATGAGAATTATGAACTTGTTAAGCATGATCTTCCAGGCGAGTTGCTCTATAAGGGTCCAGGTTTGATGGAGGGCTATGGAAACTTGCCTGATGGCAGCTCAGGAATTAATGATGATGGCTGGTTCCCTACAGGCGATTTAGCAACTATGAATTCCAATGGCTACATAAATATTGTTGGCCGATCAAAAGAAATGATCATTAGAGGTGGTGAGAATCTTTACCCAATTGAAATAGAGAATTATTTGATTGAGCATCCTGGTGTTCTTGAGGTTGCTGTTTTTGGTCTGCCTGATAAAAAATATGATGAAGAATGTTGTACTGTTGTTAGGGTTAATCCATCTTTAATCGCTGGCCCAGAAGAATTAAGAGATTGGTGTAAGGACAGAATCTCTAGATGGAAGATACCAAGATACATTTTTTTTACTGATTCATTTCCCATGACTCCTTCCGGAAAGATTCAAAAATATAAGTTACAAGAAAAATATTTAAAAGAAACGAGTTCAGACTAAACTCTTAATATTTAAGAACTTAATAAGACTTTCCCAACATAACTTTTAAAACAATTTATTTTAATACATAATAATTCTATGGATTATTCAAAATACAAAGAACTGAAAGTTACCAAGGAAAATAAAATTCTTACGATTGCTATAAATCGTCCAGAAGATATGAATGCAGTTAATAAGCAACTTCATGGAGAATTTTCAACTATATTTATTGACGCTGAATATGATGATGATATTGATATAGTTATCTTAACTGGAAGCGGTAAAGCTTTTTGTGCTGGAGGAGACCTTAAGTGGCTACTAGGCATTCATGGTGATCCAGTTGCTACTTCGTATCACATTAGCCATGATCGAAAAATACAAAATGCAATGTTAGATATGGAAAAACCTATTATCGCCAAGGTAAATGGTCCGGCAATAGGTCTTGGTTGTTCTTTAGCTCTATTTTGTGATTTTATTTATGCTACACCTAGATCAAAATTTGCAGATCCACATGTTTCTGTTGGTCTGGTGGCTGGTGATGGTGGTTGTGTTATGTGGCCTCAATTAATTGGCTATGCAAGAGCAAAAAAATATCTTTTGACAGGAGAGGTAATGCTAGCTCAAGATGCATTAGAGATGGGATTGATAACTGAAGTCATTGAAGAAGATCAAATTGATGCAGAAGTTCAACAGTTAGCTGAAAAATTAAGAGATGGAGCCAAGTATGCAATCAGGTGGACCAAGACATCAATTAATGCAGGATTAAAAGTCATGGCAAATTCTATAATAGATCGCGCTGCTGCTTTTGAGAATGTTACACAGCTTATGGAAGATCATAAAATTGCACTCCAGGCATTTTCTGATAAAGAAAAACCTAAGTTCAAGCAAAAATAATTACCCAATACTTTGAATAAATTTCTTATAATTACTGGTGGGAGTAGTGGTATTGGTTATGCTGCAGCATTACTTTTTCAAAAAGAGAATTATAAAGTTATAAATCTATCTCGCTCTAAAATACCTCTCAGCGAAGCAATCCATGTATCTGTAGATCTTTCCACTTCGAGCTGGCATGAAGAAATTGACTCAGTTTTGAAAGATCTTTTGGATAGCGCTGACCAAATTTCTTTAATTCATAACGCAAGTAAGATGCAGAGTGATAATGTGGAGGATTTTAATCTTAGCGAACTTAGAGATGTTATTGAGGTCAATTTAGTTGCACCCGCAATATTGAATAAAATGATTATCCCTTATATGAAAAAAGGCTCGTCAATTATATATGTTGGATCTACGCTTTCTGAAAAAGCTGTTCCACAGATGTCTTCTTATGTGACAACAAAACATGCAATGATTGGATTGATGAGAAGCACATGCCAAGATTTATTTGGAAGATTTATACACACTGCTTGCGTATGCCCTGGAGCAACTGAAACAGAGATGTTGCAGGAGTATGTTCAAGGTAATACCGAGGCACTTGAAATGATGGCAGGAACATTAAGTGAGAATAGGTTAATTACACCTGAAGAAATTGCATCAACTTTATTATTTTGCTCTCAAAACTCAGTTATTAATGGCTCTGTAATACATGCTAACTTAGGTATCCTTTCACCATGAATCAATTTAGTGAGCCGGAACATATAACTATTTTAAGAAATACTCTTAGACAGTTTATAGACAAGGAAATGCCAAGAGACAAAGTTAATCAATGGGATAAAGATGATTACTTTCCTAGAGATGTTTTTGATAAATTATGTGAATTAGGAGTTACTTCTTTAACCGTACCTGAAGAGTATGGTGGCTCTGGCAAAGATATGATGGCAACCATCGCTATAATTGAAGAGCTAGCTAGCAGAAGTCTTGGCATTGCCTCTGGATTTATATTTTGCGCATGTTACGCAGGTTTAAATATTTCAGAAGCAGCAAGTGAGGCCCAAAAACAAGAACTTTTACCTAAGGTGGCTAAAGGAAAGATGTTGTTTTCGTACGGAATAAGCGAACCAGATGTAGGAGCGGATGTTGCAAGTGTTAGAACAAAAGCTGTAATTGATGGTGATGAGGTTATTATTAATGGTACAAAAAGATGGTGTTCAGGACCAAATGTCACTGATTTTATTTATACAATTGTTCGAAGTGGCCCTGAAGAAGATAGATATAGGAATTTATCCCTAATTTTAATTCCACCAAAATCAAAAGGTATTACGATTGAGGTTCAGCAGACCTTAGGTCAAAAAGGAGTGGGTGGAACTTGTGACGTAACATTCGAGGATGTACGAGTTCCAATTGAAAATATTGTTGGTGGCCGTGATGGCTGGAACAATGGCTGGAATAAAATAGTAAGCACTGGATTAGATGTTGAGAAAATAGAAGTATCAGCTCTTGCCTTAGGAATTGCTAGAGCAGCTGTTGAAGATGCCTGGCAGTACTCACAAGAACGTATCCAATTCGGAAAACCCATCTGCCATAATCAATCTGTTAGACATCAACTTGCTTCTGTAAAAACTAAGCTTGAGGCTTGCAGGTTAATGACTTACCAAGGAGCATGGTTAGCCGATCAGGACGTTGCTGCTACAGTTGAAATGTCAATGTCGAAGCTATTTGTAACCGAAACAGCCTTAGAAATTGTCCTGACTTGTCAGCAAATCTTAGGAGCATATGGATACGTCAGAGATTTTGATATGGAAAGATATGTGAGAGATATGCTTGCCATGCCTATGATAGGTGGATCCTCCTCTATTCAAAAAAATAACATTGCTAATAGGTTAAATCTTCCCAAATAAATTTTTATGTTCAAAGATCAAACTGCAATAGTTGGAATCGGACAAACAGAATTTTCAAAAAACATTGATTCAACAGAATTAAATTTAGCTTGCAAGGCAATAAAATTAGCATTGGATGATGCTGGGATTAACCCCGATCAAGTTGATGCATTAGGGAGCTTCACTTATGAAGAAACACCTGAATTTGAGATCTCAAGAAACCTAGGATTTGGTAATTTACATTACTGGAGTCAAGCTCCTTATGGTGGAGGTGCAAGTTGTGCTGCGATTGGACAAGTTGCAATGGCTATTGCAAGTGGAATAGCAAATGTTGGTGTTGTATGGAGGTCGAGAAAGAGAGGGGATCCATCTTCTAGAATGTGGTCTCACACTGAGAAGGAAATTTTTGATCATTGGAAGTGGTCTAGACCATCGGGTCTCGTTAGGCCCGTTGATGAATCTTCAATGATAATGCGTAGATATATGTTTGAAAATGATTATTCTAGAGAAGATTTATCAAGCGTTGCCATCAATCTAAGAAAATATGCAAATAAAAATGTAAATGCTTTAATGTATAACAAGCCTCTATCATTTGATGATTATATGAATGCTAGGATGATCTCTGATCCTTTGTGTCTTTATGATAATTGTCTAGAGAGCGACGGGGCTATTGCCATTGTTATAACTAAACTAAGTCTCGCTAAAACTCTATCTCAACAACCTGCAATTATTCATGCTTATTCTCAAGGCATGTCTCAAGAACACTCCCTGATGACAGATTATCACGGAGATAATCCTCTTCACAGCTCTTCATATGTAACTGCAAAAAATTTATGGAATCAATCAGATTTTGAACCAGAGGATGTTGATGTTGCACAATTTTATGATGCATTTTCACCCATGATTCCTCTTTCCTTGGAAGCTTATAATTTCTGTCCTAGCGGAGAGGCTCTTAAATTGATTTCAGATGGATTTATTTCTGAGAATGGTTCTCTGCCCGTTAATACCTCAGGAGGCAGTCTATCTGAGGTTTATTTGCATGGAATGAATCTTGTTGTAGAGGCTGTTAGACAGCTTAGAGGATCCTCTTCTTCGCAGGTTCGTAACGCTAAGCTATCTCTTGTAACTACCTGTGATGCAACTCCTAATGCTGCCATTTTACTTAGAGGTGATATTTAAATGATCGAAAATATTCCAATTCCTGGTATTAATGATTTTGACAAAATTTTTTGGGAAAATTGCACGAAGAATATTTTTTCAATTCAGCATTGTGCTTCTTGCGATGAGCCGAGATTTCCTCCGAGACATATGTGTCCGCGCTGTCAATCCATTGAGCATATTTGGAAAATAGTAAGTGGATCAGGTCAGTTATGGTCTTTTGTTGTTCCACGTCCGCCTTTACTTCCATATTTCGAAAAGCAATCTCCCTACGTAGTTGGATTGATTCAGCTTGATGGATATAAAAATATTAGAATAATTGGAAGAATATCTAATTCTGATAATGCTACTCAGTTAGACATTGATAATCTTAAAATTGGATCAGCGGTTTCAATCAATTTTCATAAAATAAATTCAGATATATCTATTCCATTTTGGTATTTAGACAGTTAAATTAATAAATCTGATAGATTGCAGGGGAGGTAATCATGAGCATTAACTATAATCCTTACTCAAAAGAATTCTGGGATAATTCATGGGAAATTTATAAGAACCTAAGGGATGATGATCCAGTTCATCGTATGGAAGATTTTGGAGGTGCATGGGCGCTCAGTAGATTTGAAGATATCTGGAATGCGCACCTAGGTTCCTACAAAGATTACACTTCTGTTTTTGGAACTTCGCCCCCACCTTTATTGCTAGGAGATGAGTCTGGTCCAGGGCATGTATCGATTCCAACTAACGATGGTCAAGATCATAGAGACTACAGAAATACAATTGCAGATAGATATACTCAATCATCGATAGCCGAATTAGAAGACAAGATTAGAGAACTAACTAGGGAAGAATTGAAACCCGTCTTAAAAGTTGGAAAGCTAGATATTCATGAAATTGCAAGAAAAGTAGCCTTATTTAGTGTCACTGACATGATTGGCCTAGATCGAGAAATTGCTTTAAAAGCTCGTGAGCTTATTGATATTTTTTATGAAAGAGATCCAGAAGTAATGGGTGTTACCCCCAGAGGTCAAGAGGCCTTTGGCCAAGTTATGGGCTTAATGTTACAGCTCGCAGCAGAATGGAGAAAAGATACTCCACCATCCCCATCGCACATTAATTCATGGATAAATAATCAAGTCAGGGAAGGTGTCTGGATGAGCGATGAGCAAATTATGGGCAACACAAGTATGCTCGTAATCACAGGAGCTGATACCGTCCCATACAATATTGCCAATATGTTTTATTATCTAAATAAAAAACCTGAACAACTCCAAATGATGAGAAATGATTATTCTCTTATCCCTGCTGCATTTGAAGAATGTGTTAGATTTGATCATCCTACTAATATCTTAGGAAGAAGATTAAATAAAGATATTGAATTACACGGCAAGAAGATGAAAAAAGGCGATGCTGTAATATATTTATACCAATCTGCCGGAAGAGATGAGCGAGAATTTGAAAGAGCGGATCAGTTTGACATAACAAGACAAGTACCCAAAAGAAGTATTAGTTTTGGTCATGGCCCGCATAAATGCCTTGGGCAGCATCTAGCTAGGCTAGAGGGTAGGGTGATCATTGAAGAGATCTTAAATGCGATCCCTGATTTTAAAATTAAGGAAGATGAAGTTGTGAGAACTTTTGGTGAATTCCTCCAGGGCTATAGGAATATGCCAATTGAATTTATACCTCAATAGCGAGTAAGTTATTCGTTTAGTCGGTACATAATTGTTTTTTCACTATTCAAGAAATTTGATTCGTCCTCTCTAATTCTTTCAACAATATCTTCCTTACTTGCTAGCTCCATGAATAAGTCCAAATCATTTTGATTTTCAAATACCAATTCGGTTATTACACTAACTACATTTTCTAATTTTTCTGCTTCCAATGTAAAGTCTCCAGAAAGCATATTAGAGCGTGGCAAGAATGTTCTTTTATACTCGAGAAGCATTGGAAATATACTTCTTATAAGTGGTGCATGTATATTTTCATAATAGAGCTGAAAGTCATGATCAGAAATTTCAGGTTTCTTGGAGATTAGAGCTATTAATTTGAGCATAATTTAAAGCAAGCTGCCCACTCAGAAGAGTTAAGCTTCCAGGGTGAATCTTCTGCATTCGATGTTTCATTGACTGCAAGATAAATTTTCGCAGATGCTGTTGGTTTTTCATTGACCTGCATTAGTAAATCAATGCAAAGCAAAGATCTAGAGGTATCAATTTTTTGCTTTTGAGCTACATGTCCATGAAACTCAAGAGAAGTCTCGGGACATATTGGTTTCATAATTTTAAAACTAACTTTAGCAACTCTAGATGCATGACCATAAATATCAGTTACATACTTAATTATTAAGCCATTAAGAGTGTAGTTATTCATAATAATATTAGGAAGGTTGCCCTTATTCACAGCCCAAGTTTGATTTGAGTGAAGCGGAGCCCAATCTCTGCTGCTAATTGCACCATTTTGAATAGATTTAATGGTTATGTTTTGAGTTACAACTTTTAATTTTGTAAGAGGTTCTAGGATGTTAGCAGTCATTTCTGGTAGCCTAAAAAATGCATATTTTGTTTTCCAACTATATTTTCTGTTTGATTCTTAAAAATTACCTCAATGCTCCAGTATCTTCCCTTGCCTAAGCTTGTATCTACTTCTTCACTAACACTTAATAATTTTTGCTCAGCTGAAATATGATCACCATCATAAATAGGCTCATAAAATTCTATATCGACCTCAGTAACTATTCCCAAAGGTAGTTCTAAAGCTTCTTTTATTAAAAAATGAAGCTGCATTGGCATTTTTTTATCCCTATTGGGGTGCCATTCAAAATCATGAAGCCAAGAAGGTAATAAAGCGGGATGAGCTACTATTTGGTTGGTATGATTTTTTGCTACTTCTGCATCCCAATATAACGAATTTCCATCTTCAATTGCTGAGCAAAAATTCTGCCACAAAACGCTTTGAACAATAAATGGACTAGAATCTTTTACTACAGTTTTACCTATCCAATCTTTAATTTGAGGAGGTAGGCTAGAATTTTCCATGAAGATCTTAAAGAGGAAGGTTTAATGCCTTTTTAGCTATTGTATTTTTTTGAATCTCAGTAGTGCCAGCCCCAATAGTATCAACTAGAGTGCTTCTGTAAGACCACTCCCATTTACCATTAGCATGTGCATGTTTATATTCTTTTCTGAATAGGCCTTCGCGACCAAGTATATCCATGGCATTGTTAGCTAATTTTTGATGCAACTTTGTACTAAAAAGTTTAAAGATAGCAGATTCTGTTTGAGGAACCTCATCCTGTAGAGCTATTGAAAGTACTTTTCTTTGCAACACTTTAGCGATTTCAACATCAGTACCTAAGTGAATGATCTTTTTTCTAATGTCGGAAATTTCATTTAATGGCTTACCATCTCTGGAGAGGCTATCGACTAGATTCCTTAGTTCTTTAAATTTTTGTTCTAGTGGAGCAATAGTATAAAAAGTAAATCGCTCATAATTTAAAGCTTCACAAATATAAGTCCAGCCTTTATTAACTTCTCCAACTACGTACTCATCAGAAATCCATACATCAGTTAAAAAAACGCTATTTGTTGCATGCTCTCCCACGGTTTCAATTGGGTGAACTTCAATACCTGGATTATCCATTTTAACTAAAAAAACACTTATTCCCCTATGTTTAGGTGCTTCTGTGTCTGTCCTGGCGGCTAACCAATACCAATCAGCCACATGACCTGATGAAGTCCATATCTTTTGCCCGTTTATTAACCATCCACCATCTTTTTTTTCTGCCTTAAGTTTCAACGAAGCAAGATCAGATCCTGCACCTGGCTCACTGTAACCTAAGGCAAAATCAATTTCTCCTTGCAATATTAAGGGTAGAATCTCATCTTTAATTTTTTGTGATCCATGGTGAATAATAGTTTGTCCAATTGAACCAACGCCTTTGCCAGGAGAGGGCGCACCAACTCTTGATAGCTCTTCATTTAGAATATAGTCATAAATACCTTTCTTGTCTTGACCTCCATATTGTTTAGGCCAAGACATCCCTAAGTAGCCCTTTTGAGCTAAGGTTTTCATAAAATCTCTTCTAGCAGGACTATCTATTTTAGTTTGAGCATCGGCCTCTCTGTTAGGCGCAAAAACATCGTCTGCATTTGGCTTTAACTTTTCTTCTGTTATAAATGCCCTAACCTCATCAATAAAAATTTCTTCTTCTTTTGTAAAATTAAAGTCCATTTCCTAATCTCCTGGTGATAAAACTTTATCTCTATTCCCTAGTTCAATATCCACTCTTAATTTTCTTTTTACAATCAACCACTGATCGTTGAATTTTTCCCACTCATCTTGATATTCACCAAACATCTCGTAAGATTCATTCTCGTTAGGTGATTGTCCAATATGCAACACTCTGACATAACACTTGCTATGAGCACTCATAGAATCAGAACTGATGATTATTCTAAAATTACCTAATAAATGTTGTGTTGGGCCGCACCCACCTAAATTTTGTTTGCACATGGCAATGATTTCTTGTCGAGAAATAGATTTAAATAAAATTCCTATTTCTTCTCCCCCATAAGATGCAACCGCATTTTCATGGAATACTTTATCAAGCAATTGCCAATTTCTTGTATCTAATGCAACAGAGTAATCAATAAGAAGATTTTTTATGAGTGTGTAGTCAGAGTTCATATTTTAAGATCTTATTATCAGGTTTTTGAAACTAAGTTTAAAAGCCATTTTTAATATAATATAATAATTCTACATAGAAATAAGACATATTATCTAAATAATCATGGAACTAGGTTTTACTGAAGAGCAGCAGATCCTTAGATCTAGCGTTAGCTCAATGTGCAAAGAACACTCAGACTTGCAATCTTTAAGAGAGATTGAAGATTCTGATATAGGTTACTCTGAAAATTTCTGGAATCAACTTTTAGCATTAGGATTAACTGGCATAGCTATACCAGAAGAGTATGGCGGCTCTAATATGGGCTTATTAGATACAACAGTCATATATGAAGAATTTGGAAGAGCGTTAGCATTGTCTCCTCACTTTATGAGTTCAATTGTTTCAACTTATTTGATCAATGAGTTGGGAACAGATGAGCAAAAACAAAAACTCTTACCTGGCATAGTTTCTGGTGATAAAGTCCTGACATTGGCTTGGTTAGAAAAATCTTCCAGTTTTAACATATCAGGTATCAATCTAGCTCTCACTAATAATAAAAATTCATCTACCTTAAATGGAACAAAGCACATGGTTCAATACGCATCTACTGCGTCCGAAGCAATTGTATTTTTTCGTGACGGAGATAACGTTGGAGCTGCAATTGTTGATTTAAACCAACCAGGTGTTAAATATACATACCAACCAAATCACGCAAAGACTAGCATGTACGAAGTTGTTTTTAATGATGTAGAAATTCCAAATTCAATGATTTTAAATCAAGATAATTTTTGGGCTAAATGGGAGAATATTTCTTGCAGGTGCCAAGTCCTCTTATCGGCCGAGGCATCAGGCGGATGCGAACGAAGTCTCTATATAGGAAGAGATTACTCTTTAGATAGAGAAGCATTTGGTCAAAAAATCGGCTCCTTTCAGTCAATTGCTCACTATCTTGCCGATGGACTGGTTCATGTTGAGTCTAATAAATTAATAACCTACCAAGCTGCCTGGGCGAGTGATGAGGGAATGAAAATATCTAAATTTTCTGCTATGGCAAAATTGCAGGCCTGCAGATCTTTTAGAGAAGTTTCTGCTACAACTATTCAAATATATGGCGGAATGGGTTTTACTGTCGAGGCAGATCCACAGTTATTTTTTAGACGGGCAAAGCATCTCCAAAACTATCTATGGGATGATGGATACCTTGAATCGCAACTAGAAAAAGTATTTTTTAGCAGCCAGAAAAAAGAAACTTAGAATGACTTACTCTACTCTGACATACACTACTAAAGAAGGCATTGCTCTTATTACTCTGAATAGGCAAGATCAATTGAATGCTGTAAATAGCCTAATGTCAAAGGAACTGCCGTTGGCATGGCAAGAATTTAATGCTGATGATTCTGCCATCGTCGCAATTCTAACTGGCTCTGGAGAAAAGTCTTTCTGCACAGGCGCTGATTTAGCAGATTTACCCGATATGGATGGTGAAGCTGGTCTAGCAACTATCAATTCAATTAAATGGACTTCATTACAGAATAATATATGGAAACCAGTTATTTGTGCTGTAAATGGAATGTGCTGCGGAGGAGGTCTTCACTTTGTTGCGGATAGCGATATCGTGATTGCCGATGAGAAAGCAACATTCTTTGATACCCATGTAAAAGTTGGGCTAGTTGCAGGCTTGGAGCCAGTAAGCTTAAGTAAAAAAATTCCGCTAGAAAGTGTCTTGCGTATGTCTTTGGTTGGAGGTGGGGAAAGAGTCACCTCTGATCAAGCCTTAAACATAGGGCTAATCAGCGAAATAGTTCCAAGTGAAAATTTATTAAAGAGAGCCATTGAAATTGCGAATATGATAAAGGTTCATTCGCCCTCAGCCCTATCAAAGACAAAAAAAGCAATTTGGAACTCTAAAGAGCAAGGCCTTACTGCATCTCTCGATTATGCATGGAATTTAATTTCAGAACAGCATCAACATCCAGATTTTTTGGAGGGCACAGCATCCTTTGTTGAGAAAAGGCCACCTAATTGGAAACCCTACTCGGATAATTAAATGGATTACGAATATATTATCTTGGAAGAAGAGGGCAGTCTTGCGAAGATATATTTAAATAGACCTCATAAGTTAAATGCCTATACTCCTGACATGGGTGATGAAATTATTCATGCCTTCAGACAATCTAACCAAAATAATAATATCTCCTCTATTGCCCTGCTAGGTAAAGGCGCTTCTTTTTGTGCTGGAGCTGATAGAGATTATCTATTAGAAGGCAAACTAAGCAAAGCTGGTTTAAAAATTGGAGAAGACGAATTCATTTTATCTTTTGTTTCTGAGCTATCTGCTTCTAAAAAGATATTAATAGCTGGCTTGAAGGGTTCTTGTGTTGGTATTGGTATAACTATGGCTCTTCCCTTTGATATAAGAATCGCTGAAACAAATGCATTATTATCCTTTCCCTTTGCTAAATTAGGTATTTTGCCCGGCCTAGCAAGCACTCATTTTTTACCTGCTTTAGTTGGCCCCAATAAAGCTAAAGAAATAATTCTAAGTAATTCAAAATTAACCGCTAATGATGCTAAAAAAATAGGCTTGATCAATGAAGTCGTTGATGAAAATAACTTAGAAAATAGAATTCATGAGCTTGCGTCCTCTTTGGGCCAGGTCAATCAGAAAGTGTTGTTTGCTGCAAAACAAGCCTTTCAAATAAATTTGGAAGAAGATGTGCGAAATGCTATAAATAGAGAGCGAAATTTACTAAAAAGCATCAAATAATGCTTTGCTTTATAGGGGAAAAAAGATATGGAAATTAAATCATTGGGCTACATAGGTTTTGGTGCTAAAGATCCATTGGAATGGTTGAAATTTGGTACAGACATTATAGGCATGATGCCTGCCAGGGCTGTTCCGGGAGAAAGCTGGGGATTTCCTCAAGACCCTAATTTTAAAATTGCTAGTGGCGGCAAAGGAATTGCTGATGATGGATCTGTATTTTTAAAACTTGATGAGTATCAATGGCGTATTGGAGTTCATCAAGATGATAATAATCATGGTATTTTATACATCGGGTTTGAGGTAGATAATGTATCTAAACTTGAAGAAGCAAAACAACATCTAATCAACCACAAGGTCGATGTGCTAGATGGTTCTGATGAAGATGCTAGATCACGAGGAGTAGGAGGTTTAATTAAGTTTAGTGATCCCTCTGGTAATCCAGTAGAAATTTACTATGAACCAACGCTTGATTATAAATTTTCATCTCCTGTAGCGGGACAAACATTTGTAGCCAGCAACTTGGGACTTGGGCATTTAATGATCTTGACAGCAAGTAGAGAGCAGACTTTTGATTTTTATACCAAAATTCTTGGCTTCAAGTTAACTGACTACATAAGTTTTGATGGGGGTGATGGAGCATGGTTTATGAGATGTAATCCTAGACATCACAGTATGGCTTTATCAAAGTTTGGAGAGGCTAATGGAATGCATCACATAATGTTTCAAGTCGACTCAATAGACAGTGTTGGAAGGGCGCTTGATAGAATCAATGCAGCGGGAATAAAAATTAGCTCTACGCTTGGAAAGCATATTAATGATCTGACAACTAGTGTCTACATTAAAGGCCCAAATGGATGGGATGTTGAAATAGGAGCAGAAACTGTAAATATTCACGATGATGATAAGTGGATTCCAAAGCAATTTGTAGAGGGTGATATATGGGGTCATCATGGAATAATGGATTCCGTAGCGGAAGTAAGCGCAGATCTTGCTGCCAAGGACAATGATGGCAAAAATTAATTTCACATCAGACGCTATCGATATAGGGATGGTAACCAGGAATGATATTGAGATGCTTTCCTTTTATCAAAATGTTTTAGGTCTAATTAAAGATACGGAAATACCATTTCCTGGCCTAGGGGTTGTTAATAAGCTTTCATTTGGAAGTGGATACATAAAAATTCTAGTTCTTGATAAAAACCCAAGTAATACTAATCCTACTGGTGACTTTTCTACCTCTAATGGCATTAGATACATCACTATAAATCTTAGTAATTTGGATGAAATTTTAGACTCCTGCAAATTAAATGACGTTAATATTGTTAACTCCGGAGTGGTCATTCGTCCTGGCGTTACAGTTGCTATTATCCAAGATCCTGATGGTAATTTAATAGAATTAATGCAATCACAATAATGTCAAAAGTAGACCTTGATTACACTCTTGATGACAAATATCTTTTGGATGAGGGAAAGGTTTTTTTATCCGGAACGCAAGCACTCGTCAAACTGCCGCTTATTCAAAAAAAAATTGATGAGCTAAATGGTATTAATACAGCTGGGTTTATTTCTGGGTATCCAGGATCTCCGTTAGGTGGTTATGATCATGCATTGCACCAAGCCTCCAGCTTTCTTAAAAAGAATGAAATTGTTTTTCAGCCTGGTATAAATGAAGATCTTGCAGCGACTGCTCTTCATGGCTCACAGCAAACAACTTTGGTTGATAGCCCTAAGTATGATGGTGTTTTTGGTTTATGGTTTGGCAAGGGTCCTGGGGTTGATCGATCTGGTGATGCTCTAAAACATGGTAATTATGCTGGGTCCTCAAAATATGGAGGAGTAATAGCATTAGCCGGTGATGATCATTCAGCAAAGTCTTCAACTACCGCACATCAAAGCGACCATGCTTTTATCCATTTTGGAATGCCTATTCTTAATCCGGCTACAGTTCAAGACTATATTGATTTTGGGTTATTAGGAATTGCAATGTCGAGATATTCTGGTTGCTGGATCGGAATGAAATGCATTACTGATACCGTTGAAAGTGCTGCTTCAGTAGATATTGGATTGGATAGGTTTAAACCTAAGTTTCCAGAAGATTTACCCAGTGATGATGATCTTCACCTTCAATGGGGTTACATACCAGCTTTATCAGAAACAAGATTGTATAAAAAGCGATTGCCAGCAGCTCAAGCATTTGCAAAAGTAAATTCCCTGGATAAAGTTATTTTTCAAGGGAAAAGAAAGCTAGCGATAGTAACAAGTGGAAAGGCTTACTTGGATGTAAGACAGGCTCTTGACGAACTTGGTCTTGATGATAAAACATGTGAGGAAATTGGCGTATCTTTGTTCAAGGTTGGCATGGTTTGGCCCTTAGAGCCTGATAATATTATGAATTTTGTTGAAGGCAATGATGAGGTTCTTGTTATTGAAGAGAAAAGACCTATTGTGGAAGATCAGCTGATGAAATATCTCTTTAATCATGAAAAGAGGCCATTAATTATTGGCAAAACAGATGAAAATGGTGAGTATCTTATTCCATCTGAAGGTGAGCTATCTCCAAGTTCCCTGTCATTGATTATTGCAAAAAGAATTCAAAAACTTTCACTAGATATTGATTTATCAAATAAAATTCAAGAGATTGATGATTTAATTTTAAATATAAATTCTGCCCCAGTTTCTGATCTATTTAGGCTGCCAAGCTTCTGTGCAGGCTGCCCTCACAACACGTCAACAAAAGTACCGGACGATAGCTTTGCCTTTGGTGGGATTGGTTGCCATGGTATGGCTACCTTTATGCCTGAAAGAAAGACCTATAATCTAGGACAGATGGGCGGAGAGGGCGTAATGTGGACAGGCATTGCTCCATTTACCGAAACGGAACATATATTTCAAAACCTTGGTGATGGAACATATTATCATTCTGGAATTTTAGCTATTCGAGCTGCAATTGCATCTAAAGCAAATATAACTTTTAAAATTCTTGTAAATGATGCTATTGCAATGACTGGCGGGCAAGATATTAGCGGCAAAGTTCAAGTGGATAGCCTTAGCTGGCAAGTGCATTCAGAAGGCGCTAAAAAAGTTGTAGTTATGACAGACTATCCAGAGAAATACCCGCCTAGCAGCTCCTTTGCTCCGGGTGTAGAGATTTTACATAGAGATGAGCTTGATAAGGTTCAAAGAGAGCTCCGAGAAATAAAAGGCGTTACAGTTATTCTTTATGATCAATACTGCGCTACTGAATTAAGAAGACGAAGAAAAAGAGGTCTTGCCGAAGAGCCTGATAAAAGAATATTTATTAATCCACTAGTATGCGAGGGTTGTGGTGATTGTGGAGTTCAATCTAACTGCATAGCGATAGAACCTCACGAATCAAAATTCGGAAGAAAGAGAGAGATCAACCAATCAGCTTGTAATAAAGATTATTCTTGTACCAAAGGCTACTGTCCTAGTTTTTTAACTGTTACAGGCGGTTCTCTTAAGAAAAAAGGAAATGATCTTGATGATAAATTGAATTCCCAAAACTCTTTAAGCGAAAATTTACCTACTCCTGAAGTAGCAGAACTTCATAAGCCGTTTAATATACTTTTAACTGGAATTGGAGGTTCTGGAGTTATAACTCTTGGTGCAATTTTAGGAACAGCAGCTCATCTTGAGGGCAAAGGTTCCTCTACGTTAGATGTTGCTGGCTTAGCCCAAAGAAATGGTCCAGTGACTAGCCATTTAAGAGTTGCTAACTCTCCCTCAGAACTTCATTCAACGAGAATTGCTACTGGCAGTGCTGATTTAATAATTGGCTGCGACATAGTTGTTACAACTGGAATGGAGCCCGTATCGAAGATCAGTAAAAATAGAACTCATATGGTAATCAATAGTCATGTTACGCCAACCAGTAACTTTGCAAGCAACCCAGATCTTGATTTATCTTCCGCGAGGATGATAAAGGGTTTAAAAGAAGTTGCTTCCAATGATTTAATGCACCTTATTAATGCAACTAAATTTGCAACCTCTCTCATGGGTAATGCAATAGCAGCGAACCTATTTTTGGTTGGTTATGCTATTCAAAAAGGGCTATTTCCCATTTCATTGACAGCAGTTGAAAGGGCTATTGAATTAAATGGTGTTTCTGTGCAAATGAACAAAGAAAGTATTTATTGGGGAAGGCTTGCAGCCATAGATATAAAGAAAGTTGAGTCAATAGCACTTAATGATGTTGAAGCTAAAATTGTAGTTGAAACATTAGATTCCGTTATTGATGATAGATATGATTTCTTGGTTGGCTATCAAAATAAAAAATATGCAGATCAATATAAAGCTTTAGTCCTTCGTATTAAAGATATTGATATGAGTGTCTCTAATAATGAAGAGTCCTTATCTATGGCCGCTGCTAAATTTTATTTTAAATTGATGGCATACAAAGATGAGTATGAGGTAGCAAGACTTCACACCGGAGATGAAATTAAAAAATATCTTGATGATAAATTAGAGGGTAATTACAAAATAGAATACTCATTAGCTCCGCCAGTCTTAGGAGGTCGTGACAAGTTAACGGGAAGATATCCTAAACGTAAACTTCCCTCAGTAACATATTATCTGTTTGCGTTAATGAAGCGGTTTAAAGTTCTAAGAGGCACTCCTTTTGATATATTTGGTATGTCTAGTCACAGAAAAACTGAAAGAAAGTTAATTGTGGAATATGAGGAGATGATGTCCCAAGTAATTAATAAAGTAGATATTAATAATTATGATTCAGCCGTAAAGATAGCATCGTTACCAGATCATATTAAGGGATATGATGTTGTCAAAGAAGCTAACATAGAGAAAACTAAATTATTAAAACAACAATATTTTAATGAATTTAATGGCACTAATATCAATATTGTTAATACGTATCCCAAGGCTGCAGGAGCCAAATCATGAGTGATGATGTTTATATTATCGGTATAGATATGATTAAATTTGGAAGATTTCCCAATAAAACTGTCCCAGAGCTTGCCGCCGAGTCTATTCTCTTGGCTCTTGATGATGCAGATCTAAGCATGGGTGATATGGAAGCGTTCTATTGTGGAAATATCAAGGAAGTTAATAGAATGGTTGGGCAAAAGACTCTTCAACTGATAGGTCAAACTGGAATTCCTATCGTTAATTGCACTAATGCATGTGCAACAGGTGCTACTGCATTTAGGGAAGGGTGGATGTCCATTAAAGCAGGTATTCATGATGTTGTTCTGGTATCGGGTGTTGAGAAAATGGGTGCTGGGTTGTTGGGTGGTGATACAGGAGAGCTAGGCATACCATTAGAAGGATTGATTGGCTCTCAAACAATGCCTGCAATTTTTGCTGAAGCTGGCATGGAACATGCTAGAAATCATGGAACCTCGTTTGAGCAGTTTGCAAAAATATCAGTTAAAAACCATCATCACTCAACAATGAATCCGAAATCAAGGTATCAAATTGAAACGCCATTAAAAGAGGTAATGGAATCTGAGATGATCGCTTATCCTAATACAAAGCTTATGTGCTCTGCTAATGTCGACGGTTCTGCAGCTGCAGTATTAGTGTCAGAGAAGAAAGCTAAAGAATATGGAATGAGCAGAGCCATTAAAGTTAAAGCATCTGTCTTAACAAGTGATCCCTATGATGATCGCAACCTTGCAATGCCAAACATAAACACACTTACTAAAAATGCAGCAACTCAAGCCTATGAAATGGCGGGACTAGGACCAGAAGATCTCGATCTCGTTGAGTTGCATGATTGCTTTGCGTCAGCTGAGATGCTCCATTATGGTAATTTAGGATTATGTAAAGATGAAGATGCGGGTAGGTATGTTGACGAAGGTCGCTTTGAAATAGGCGGAATCATGCCAGTTAACTTATCTGGAGGTTTGTTAGCAAAAGGTCATCCAACAGGTGCAACAGGTGTAGCAAATCTTTATGAGATATGTACACATTTAAGAGGTGAAGCAGGTGTTAGGCAAGTTAAAAATGCAAGAATTGGTCTAGCACATGTTATTGGTTTGGGCAGTGCATGTGGAATTCATGTGCTTGAAAAGGCTTAGCTGACTTACAAAAATATTTTAAAATCATGAAAATTTTACAGCTCATCATAGCTTTATCTATTTTTGCTTCTTGTTCCAAGATAGACTTGGACATACTTATTATTAATGGAACTATAGTAGATGGCTCGGGCGATGAGCCATACAAAAGCGATATAGGAATTATTAACGATCGAATTGTTATGATTGGAGACCTTTCCCAGCTAAGCTCAAGACGAATCATAGACGCAAATAATTTGGTCGTATCCCCAGGTTTTATAGATTCACATACTCATGCAATAAGAGGTATTTTTGATGTTCCTACGGCTGAAAGTTCATTGCTGCAAGGGGTAACAACCCTAACTGATGGTAACGACGGCACATCACCATTTCCAATCGATGAGCATTACCAGTTAATAGAAAATACTGAAATTAGTCCAAATTGGTCAGTATTTGTTGGTCAAGGGACAATTAGACAAGAAGTCATGGGTCTGGAGAACAGAGATCCAACGGCTTCTGAGCTATCTCAAATGAAGGTGATGGTTAAAGAAGCTATGGAAGAGGGCGCTTTGGGTATTTCTACCGGTCTTTTCTATGTGCCTGGAAGTTTCTCTTCAACTAGTGAGGTGATTGAACTATCTAAGGTTGCCTCTCACTATGGTGGAATCTACATCTCTCATATGAGAGAAGAGGCAGTCGATGTCTTGAAATCAATAAATGAAACTATCAATATTGGCATTAAAGCCCAGATTCCAGTTCAGATAACTCACCATAAGATTATAGGCAAAGAGAATTGGGGCCTATCAAACGAAACTTTGAAGTTGGTGGATAATGCTATTAAAGATGGGGTTAAAGTCAGCATTGATCAATATCCATATACTGCATCCCAAACATCGATCAGAGCCTTGATACCTCAATGGGCTCAAGCTGGTGGCAGAACAGACCTTCTTCAACGAATAGAGGATCCCAACTCGCGCAAACTAATAATCGATGGAATTATTGAGAGGATATTGTTCGATAGAGGTGGCGGGCACCCTAAAAATATCTTTATCTCAAAGAGTTCTTGGAATACATCACTGGAAGGCAAGAACCTTGCTGAGCTTTGTATTGAAAGAGATCTAGAGCCAAGTCCTTACAACGCAGCAATGGTTGTCTTTGAAATAATTAAAGGAGGAGGAGCCTCAGCTGTTTATCACGCTATTAATTCTGATGATGTTGATTTAATTATGCAGCATCCAATGACCTCAATAGCATCTGATGGTCCTATGACTGTTTTTGGTATTGGTTCACCACATCCTAGAACTTATGGTACTTTTGCCCGTGTATTAGGTAGTTACGTCCGAGACCGTAATATATTAAGCCTGGAAGAAGCTGTTAGAAAAATGACAAGTTTACCGGCGCAAATTTTATCTATTGATAACAGAGGCTTAATACAAGAGGGTTACTATGCTGACATTACTATCTTTGATGCTTCAACTGTAACTGATAAAGCTACTTTTGAAGATCCTCATCAATATGCCGAGGGAATTTATTCCGTCTTGGTTAATGGTGTTATTGTTGTCGAAAATGGAGTTCACAATGGTAGTAGGCCAGGTAGGGTATTACGGGGACCTGGATATAAATACTAATATTACTTCGCATAATATATATTATGTTAAATATTAGATATTAATATGAAGCTCTCTAATTATTAAGATTATAGTCGCTTGAATAGTCTTCGACTAAGTTTATAAATGCTTTTAAACCATGTGTGAGCGCTGAATCATCAACATAAAAATATGGTGAATGATTAGTAGGAGAATCTTCTGCTCCAGGCGAATTAACTCCTAGGAAAAAGAACATTCCCGGGACTTGCTGGGCAAAGAATGAGAAGTCCTCTGCGCCTGTCCTTGGGACCTTAGCCTCATAATAATTACCATCGGCTGCTCTTGATAGAGAAGATGCATACTTCTCTACTAGCTCAATATCGTTATAGGTTACTGGATAGCCACCATAGACTTTAAACTCGATATTAGCCTTGGCATGATGTGCAGCAGCAATATTATTGGCAATAACAGATATTTCTTCTCTAATTTGATCAGCATAAGAGTCTTTAAACGTTCTAATAGTTCCCTCTAGATAAGCGCTTGATGGAATAATGTTATTTCTGGTGCCGCCTTTCATGATGCCTACGGTCACTACAGCTTGGCTATCAAGAAGATTAAGTCTTCTGCTAACAATGGTTTGCAACGTAGTAACGATATCAGAGGCAGCAACAATAGGATCAACACCATTCCATGGACGCGATCCATGCGTTTGTTTGCCCTTAACTGTAATCCTAAAAGCTTCTGCGGAAGCCATAATTGGTCCTGGTCTTGTCCAAAGTTGTCCATGTTTGGCATTGGAAACATGCATTCCAAAAATAGCATCTGGTTTTTCTACTTCAAAGAGCCCTTCTTTTAACATTAATTCAGCCCCTCCCTCTTCTCCTTCAGGTGCACCCTCTTCTGCCGGTTGAAAGATTAATAGAATATCGCCATCTAGTTTGTCAGTATTTTGCGACAGGAAGCTAGCAACGCCTAGAAGGGTTGCTATATGGGCATCGTGGCCACAAGCATGCATAATTCCAACATCATTGCCCTGATAGTTAGTTCTTTCTTTTGATGAAAATGGAAGATTCAATTTTTCAGTTACAGGCAACCCATCAATATCTGCTCTTAATGCAATTAAAGGCCCTGGATTTTGCCCTCTTATGAAAGCAGTTACTCCAGTTTTACCATAGGATGTATTAGGCTCAAGACCCATTTCAATTAGAGCTTCACTGATAGATTTTTGCGTTTTAAATTCTCTGTTGGATAATTCTGGGTATTGATGAAAATGATGTCTCCAGTCCGTAACTTTAGTCATAACGCCGTTTAGGTTTTGATCCAAAGCAGAAGCTAGTTCTCCCGAGCTAATTGGTAAAATTAGAAACAGTGAAGTCAGTAA
>Ga0209632_10001345_pt1 | contig 24759 bp, 25 predicted proteins | sample COG_10_FD_184754 | JGI IMG/M metagenome (GOLD analysis project Ga0209632, IMG submission 184754) | Pelagic Microbial community sample from North Sea - COGITO 998_met_10 (SPAdes) (version 2) | ecosystem: Environmental > Aquatic > Marine > Neritic zone/Coastal water | place: Helgoland, sampling... | reverse complement strand
CATATAATTGTTTCCAATTTTGATTTGATTCAAATCAAATTCGCGTGTATAATTGTTTCCAATTTTGATTTGATTCAAATCAAATTCGCGTGTATAATTGTTTCCAATTTTGATTTGATTCAAATCAAATTCGCGTGGGCCATATAATTGTTTCAATATAATTGTTTCCAATTTTGATTTGATTTGAATCAAATTCGCGTGGGCCATATAATTGTTTCAATATAATTGTTTCCAATTTTGATTTGATTCAAATCAAATTCGCGTGTATAATTGTTTCCAATTTTGATTCAAACTATAAATTTAGTGGTGAGTTATTTAGAAGATGCCTTTGCGTACTGACGACTGTCAACAACGATGTTCACAATATAGCTACTGGTGGACGTACAAGGCGTCTCTTATGCCACGTCAAATGTTCGTGTTTGAACAATGCATCCAAAAATGCGTGTTCGACACCTCACAGGCAATCCGACCACCGACGAAAAAAATCCAAAACAATTCAATTTTAAAATCCAATGTTTAACGAGGATGGAGTATATAGTCACACTGACTTTGGACAAAATGGTTAGAAAAACTAAAAAACGTCAACGCGACCCTGCCCGTCCCAAGCGCGCTATGACCCCTTTTTTGTACTTTGCCTGTGAGCAGCGCAAGATTCTCAAGGAATCTCATGAAAAGATGGCCCTTCCTGAACAGAGCCGTAAAATCGCCCAACTTTGGAAAAATGTGGAAGACAAGTCGAAGTACGTCGATTTGGCCAAAGTTGACCAGGCCCGTTACAGGGAGCAGATGAGTCATTACACGCCTCCAAAAAAGATTAAGCGCCCACGTAGTTCGTACGCCTTTTTCATGCGTGATGTCCGTGCACGCATTGCTGAGGCTAATCCTGACAAGACTCCCCGCGAACTGATGTCGGATATTGCCGCTGCTTGGAAAGCGATTACGACTGACGAGCGTGGGCGCTACAACGAGATGGCTGAAAAAGACAAACAGCGCTACGCCGACGAGAAAAGCGCTGAGTAAAGTATAAACACCTAGCTCCTTTAATCAATGTATTACAAAAAAAATTTATCTATCTATGATTCTACCTTTCCATTTGTATGGGTTTGTGTACTAACGTGGTGGATCGACCGTTTGTTTGTAGAGCTTGGACATCGTTCCACCGATACATTGGTGTGTACCCATAATAATCTCCAGTACATTCATTACCATCAGTACGCGACGTCTGCGCTGGTGTGCATGCAAATTGTAAAGGCTATCGCCAAACGAAGGCGGGAATTCACACGAGAATCAAACTTGGCCACTTCTGTCACTAACCGCTGCGCCCTGATTATCATCGCCCTTTTGCAGTCCGTGCTCGTTCTCGCGTGGTGTTCCATTGTTCTGTCATTGTTGGACGTGTCGCCGTGGCTGTGTGTAGGCTATGTGCTCGAAAACCGCGCGCTTTTATCTTTCGGTTCGTTGTTGTGCATTCTTTGCGTGTTGCCCGTGGAGACGATTCTGTGGGATTGGTTTATTGTGAAGGGATTACCGATGATTTGAAGTATAAAGTACTGTAAACGTAAAAGAGAATGTTTTTATCTGTATTAGTGTCTGTAAATGTATGGTTATTGTCGGTGGTCGTGGCGCGATTTGTTGTACCCTGTTTGTCGCCAATTCCTTGGTCGATGCTGCTGACGCTGTTCGTTGTGTCACTGTTGGTCACGATGACTGTACATATGTACCACTGGAAATGTTGGCGGTACATCCGTCATGGCCCACAACGGTTGAGGTCGTTTACTGACGAAACGTCGAAGAGGAACGTGCGCGTCGGCGTTATATTCTTAATATGGTTGGAAGCCACGACGTTTGTATTGTTGTCCTGGCTCTGTTGCCAGGAACTCAACCCGCTCGTGTTTTTAGTTGTTGTGCCCGCGGCGTTGTGCAGTTATACGGCGTCGATTTGTCCATTTGTATCTTCTGACTCGGACTCGCTCGAGTTGTCATCTAATGTAAATACGGGTTGCACGGTGGACACGCCCTCTGACTCGTCTGTGTAAGAAGACAGGTTGGCAAGTGACGTGGCCGATTCCTCTGTTATGGACTCGTCAATGAGTTCAATTTCCTCCTCCTCGTCATCTAAACCACCGTACTGTGGTGCGCCGTGCCACCAGCGTTGTAATGCTGTATTATGGGTGATGAACCAAGTGCAGCACATGATGACGGCGGACATTGTGGCCACTGTAATGGCCACGTATACCATAGCACCTGATTCAACCCAAGGATTATTATTTGTATCCATATCAGTGGTCGTATTTGCAGTTGCATTCATATCAACCATGTTTGAAACTGACTATATAGTGCGTCCTGAACAATCCCATAATGAACCCTAAACTACGAATTTGTCGTTTTGTTGTGTTCAGTGTATTAACACTGTATACGAATTTAGTCCTCACAAATCTTGTTTCGTATCGTCAATATTGGTACACACAAACCTACAACAACGGCACAGCACTAAAACCTTTGCACGATACCTTCTTTATTGATTGGGTGCGCGGCTACAATATTCCCATGCCGTCTACTATCGCGTTGCGTGATATGGTTGACATCTGTACGTATCTCTGGGTATTGTTGACCATCCTCGTCTGGCTCACCTTTTCGAGAAAGCCGATAATCATTGCTAAGGGGTTGATGGCCCAAATTATGTTGATTCCAGCCTTTTCGGTGGCCCAGTTGATGACGGTGGTGCCAGACTCAACGCCGAATTGCTTGGAAGTATTTAATATTCCCACGACGGAGGACATGTCGTGGGTATACTGGAAGTGGCCGCAGCGAGCTTGTGGAAATATGTTGTGGTCGTCCGATATAACTCAGTTGGTGGTGTTTACGGCCCTCGCGGTACAGATGGTGCCTTCGAGGCGAACAAAATTGTCAAATATAGTGTGGTTATTGGGTGAAGTGTGGACATTTGTGACCATTATTTTCGCGTTCAGTTCGAGATATCAATACACAGTGGACGTTATTTCAACGTACGTGGTGGTGAAATTGGCTATGACAAATCCTACCATTGAGTTCCTTGCGCGTTGGTTTTTTGTGCGTAATGGAGAGTATTTTGAAAGGGTGCCAATGACCGAACTCACATCAGCGACTATTTAGTTGTGCACATGTACAAAGAAATGTCTACCAGTGGAGCGGCAACAAATATGAATAATCTGTACGCTCACTTGAGAACTCTTATGCCCCAACGGCGTGCTAAACGTGGGCGCGAACATGATGTCACCGAAGAGCGCGTTACGAAACCAAAAACTCTAGGCGCCGCGGACGGAGGAAAAGCTGGTTATCGTGCAGATGGAAAGACACAAACACCCGCGCCAAGTCAAACGACTTAAACGCTGACGATATATGTAACTTTTTAATCCTTTTTTGTTTGTATATATACACCATGGGTATCTTCTTTTTGAAGATTGTAATGTGTAGATGTTGTTCTCGTAGATGTTTGGTCTTTAGCCCGAATTGCGCCGTCAAATTCCGTACAAAATCAATAAATGCATAATTTCGAAAGGTCATGCTGCATGCTTTGCTGTAACGTTTGCACAATTTCCCCAAAGTCCATGGTGACCACAAACACAGTGGTTCACTCAAATGAAAAGACCACATATGCCTTTCACATTGTTTGAACAAAAATTGGGCGTCAAAATGGCGCTGGCATAATTCTTTGATGCATTCGCGCGAAAAAATGCGCGTTTTATAGAGATGGCCAAAATATTGCCAGTCTTCCCGTGTGAACACAAAATCCTTGTCCACTACAGACCATGTATAGCGCTCTTTTAATGTAGCATAACTGATAATGATACGGATACAATCGATGGGTGTTAAAACCACCATTTTATTTTAAATCAAATGAGATATTTATACTTTTTATTATGTTCGACATAAGTAACTAACAAAATCCCGGGCACAAATACATTACAAATCTTTGAAAGTACTATCTTAATTTAAAATGCCTATCTATGACGACTATTTGTCTGACGCGTCATTGTCAACGGACTCTGATTCTGAAGCTGAGGATGAACCAGACATTTATGATGAGCGAGACCAAGAGTACTGGAATATCGAAGCATTTTTGGAGGAATACGGCCCTCCACCGGGGATTGCATATGTAACAAAACTTGGAGTGGTTGCGCTTTACGGGTGTGCCACCGACCCTGTGAGGAAGGATATTGCGTCTGTCGTTCCTTTGCAACACGTGAACACGTGGAAGTCATATTGGTCTTGTACAGCTGCGGCGCCGACAACAGCCTTTTCCCACGATGAATGGGACAATATGGGACGATGGGCCATGCAATTGTGTGAATGTTGTATGGAGCAACTGACGATGATTCAAATACGTTCTTGTATGATTCGATTGCTAAGCTATGGAAGATTTATTCGTCCTCCCGCCGGCAGGGCCGTTTTGCCGCGGGCTCTTCGTCGTCGCTAAGTTCTTCTTCAGATTCTGACTCAGAAGGCGGATTCCAGTCCCCATCGGAGTCGGATTCTGACTCCGACACCGTATCTTCAAACATGTGTTGCCAATCTTCGCGGTGCCATTTGTGTTTGTTGGCCTCGCGTAGCAGACGTTTCCACGGTAGCGGGTCTAGCCCTCCAAGATAGACGGGACACGTTGCTTTGTCCGAAATGTTGTCAATGTTTTTTTGTGCCGTCGTGAATTCAATCAACGCATTGCCATCGAACAACACAGCGTCACACGTCTTTAAATTTTTCGAAATACGCTGAAAATAAATAAACCACACATCCGTCATTTGGTTTTTAATTTTATCCTTGTCTTTAAAGACCACTTTCGAGTCGGAAAACGAACAATCTAGAAAATTCTTACCAATTCGACCCGTAATTTTAGACATTTTTGAGTTAAATAGAGATATTTATATAGGTCGACCTTTTAAAAAAGATTGGGATTCAAGTTAAGTGGGCGCTACAAGTATATAACTTAAAGGATATCTTTTAGTTGATGTTTTTGACACAGTTTATTGGCTATATGTTTTTGTTGGTAGCATCCATTTCTTCCTCCGTCTCCATGAATTTCCAAAAATTGGCTCAATATGAACTCTACTATATTGACCCAAGAACGCGCCTCCGTAAGAGGCCCACACCCATCAACACGGCCGTGTATTGTCGACCACTGTTTATCATCGCTATTTTTATGTCATTTGCCGCCTCAACGATGGATTTTTTGGCGTTGACATGGTTGCCACCGATGACCGTAGGCATCTTTGGTGCCGTTTCAATTATCATCAACTTACTTGTCTCAAAAGTTGTCCTCTTTGAACACCCGGACTCTAAAGAGTGGGCGTCCATTGCGTGCGTCGTGGCCGGGTGCATACTCGCCATCTGTTCCAATATAACCGACACCAATACCAAGTCACCCCCCGAGCTGATTGAACGTCCAATAGCATGTGGATACATCATTGCCAATTGGGTTGTTTTACAATTGTGCGCGGTCGCTCTTGAACACATCAAACTACCTAGTGTTGTGCAACGTTTTGGCTTTCCCTTCATCGGAGGTGCCCTCGGAGCTCAAAACGTATGCATGGGTAAATACGTCGCGTATGCTGTCGAAAAATGGGTGAAAACGGGTTCGCTAACGACGCGGGGCGACGTCTTGGTCGCCGTCGTGGGACTTCTTGTGGGAAGCGTCATTGTACACATTGTGTGGCTGAACAAGGGACTCGCCAAGCACGACGCGTATTACTGCATTATTGTTTATCAATCGTCCTGGTTCTTATTTACTACGTTGTCCGGCATCGTGGTGTACAACAATATGGCCACTCTAACGGCCTTTTCACAGTTAATGTTTTTCTCGGGCTGCTCTCTTGCCATGTATGGCGTCTACAAAATATCAATTATACACAAAGATTCAAACGAAGGATAATTTGACAGTATTCATATTTCTACCACAATCTGCCATCGAACTTCCTTGCACCAATTTGTACAAATCGTGAGGGTGCATAGAATTGGGAACGTCGTCCGCCAACATGTCACCCTCTTTCATGGCACCAATCACAATTTCGGAACAGTACCAACGTGGAGTCATACCCAGGTAAGTGTACGCCATTGGGGACGGTGAAAAGGGGGCCCAGTACATGAAATACCCCAAATGATTAAACGAATCGCCCTGGTGGTCTTTGCAAAACGTCAACATGCTGTCGTATTGGGATTTTGAACATTCCATTGACCTGAAAAACCACTCTTTTCTCGAGAAGCGTTTCTTTTCCAAGTGGACGGCGCCCGAATATACAATGGAACACGCGAGGCCCGACACCGAGTCTTTGGTAGAATTGCTGTTTTGTGGACAAAATAAAAGTTCGGCGTGGATGAAGGGCGCACTGTCATCTTCTGTTTTCGCCAACGAGGCGGCGATTCGGTTTAACCATGAAGATTCCAGAATGTCCGAGTCTGAACGGACAAAACACAACATAATCTTGTGGGTCATTTTTTGATAATTAAATATATTTTAATCTCTTTTATATGTAATTTTAGTCACTCTCTACAGCGGATGATTCCGCAAACTCAAGTCCCGACGAGGTTTTGTCGGACGTCTCAGCAAACTCCATATCAGAATCCGTTTCAGCCGACGACGATTCCGCAAATTCCATGCCAGAGGAGGTCTTACCCTTTTCAGAAGACTCTTCTTCGTCTGACGAAACCGGATGCGCGCTTCTTTCGGATGATTGCGCAAAGTCAAGGTCGGAATCGGTGTCCAACGAGGAGGACGCTGCAAATTCCATGCTCTCAGCTTCCGAAGCCTCAGCAAAATCCATCAGTTCCTCATCGGAAGACACCCAGTCGGCCGACATGGTTTGGATCATGGCCGACAAGTCACCGGGTTTAGGTGGCAGTAAATCTTCACCGTCGCTTTCAAGCATCATCAGTCTTCCCGCCGGTCTCTCAGTGTTCAAGGATTTAAAGCCCCATTTATCGGTAAACTTCGCCACACGTTCGCCAATGTCACCGTCCGCAAAGGGTTGCGTAATGACCATTTTCGAACTGGGATTAGCATTCTCCATTCGACGCAACGCATCGGCAAACAAGAACTTAGCACCCTTATCTTTGGTGGCAATGTCTTTCAGAACGAAGACCGACTTTTGCACAAATGAACCTCCGTCATTAAACGTATTTACTTCCACCTCCATCGTACATATAGCCTTTGCATTGATGCTACGGGAAGCACGTCGATTTCTAGGTGCTACGGCGAACTCCTTGGACGTGTCTTCGGGTACGTAAAAAATGCGGACATTTGAGTCACGACTCATTTGTAAAATGTCTCCCCACTTTAGCCAGCCTTCCGCGCCGACGTCCTTAATGAATCCCGTCAACTCTTTGGCAAAATCTCGGGATATCTTTGTCGTGAGTTCTCTGACCTCGTTGCCGGCATCCCATGCACCCTTGTTAAGGTCAGAACCAATTTTGGCCAAAATGGCATCGACCTCGCCAATCAAATAAGGCTTGTCATTGTTGACGACCAGAGTATCGTATGCGTCGTTTTCCTCGAGCATCATCAGTCCTGGAGAAGATTTCTGTTCACCAGACGCAAGTGCGGCTTGGCGTTCCTTGAAATCCCTGGCGGCCGTTTGCCATGCATCGTCATCCATGACGCCCGAGACGGCGCACCAATCGATAAATTCATCTTTATTGATGGTGCCATCACCGTCTTGGTCGTTTTCGTCAATGAGCGCGCGGCCAGCGCCTGCTTTCACTTTGGTGTTGCCGGCGAAATAGGCCTTTACCAATTCCAACTCGTCAATTTCATCGTTGGCGTTAGTGTCATACGTCGTAAATACGTAACGGATGAAAGCCATGACATCATTGTCGTTACGCAGGGCATCTATCTTGGCTTGTCTCGATACAGCTTCGGCCTCTGCTGTTTCTTTAGCGATGCGTTCGCGGTCTATGGCAGCGTCAGTCTCTTTTTGAAGACGCTCTTCCTCAAGTCGCTGTTGCTCGGCTTCGGCCTCTGCCTCGTTTTTACGACGCTCTTCCTCAAGTCGCTGGCGTCCTGCTTCGGCTTCTTCTTCGGCTTGTTGTGTTTCCGCGGCAATTCTTGCTTCTTCTTTAGCCAGAGCGGCAGCGGCAGCATCCGCGGCTTGTTTGTCAAGGGTCGATTTCTCGTACCAGCCGGCTTTGTTGGCAGCTCCAATCGTAGACGCTCTTGTTGATTTGCCAGAGGCAGATTTCTTGTAGATTGTATCATTCGCTTTGAACCATTCACTTGGACCAATAGCGTCAATACCGTCTTTTTTGCTTTGAGCAATTAGAATGAATCCTTTGAAGTTGGCTGGCAGTGTATATTTAATAGCATCGATTTCCGCTTGTCTTTGTAAGCGTTTAAGCTCGTTTTTTCGCTCAACAGCTTCTTTGGCAGTACGTTTATCGGCCTCTTCTTGTTCTTTTTGAATGCGTTCGAGTTCAGCCAGGCGTTCTTCTTCGGCCTGACGTTTTTCACGCTCGATTCTATCGAGTTCGACCTGTCTCTCACGCTCAACGCCTTCCAATTCAAGCTGACGAAGTCTGGCTTCTTTGGCTTCGCGTTCGGCTTGGCGCTGGCTGTCGTCTTCTTCACGACGCTGACGCTCGAGTTCAGCAGCGTTGCTGCGTGCTTTGGCTTCTAGTTTGTCAGCTTCCAATTTCGCCGCCTTTTTCATTCGTGCGGCTTGGCGTTTTTTTCGGTCTAAAATACCTTGACGCCTTGTTTGTTCTAAGACATCTTCTTCGCCGTTGGTTTTCTCTTCCTCATCCACGCGTCCATCAACAGGCAGGCGAAGGGTGATTTCCTTGCCTTTGTAAATGTCTGTAAGTGCGTCTTGTAATCCTCGCGGATTAAGATATATGGTCGGTTCTACGAATTCAATCATATGGACATAGTCGTCATCGTCGGTTGTTCCTGAGTCACATAGTTCCGCAATATAAAGGGTCATTGATTTTAATCTGCGCGGCCCGTATGTTACGGGGTCGGTATCGTTAGCAACGTCGCTTTCAAGATGTTGTGGCAATTGTATCACGCGGTCTTGGAATACACGGGTGGAGAAATTTGCGTCCGCAATTAGACGGCCGGGTTTGAGCATCCGTTTAATTCTACCGGCCACTCCTTTGCAACGTTGTTCAAACGCAGGGTCACCGCGTTCGAAGCGATACTGCTTACGTTTGGCGGCCGCAGCCTGTCTCTTGATGACTGTGACCAACTTAATCTTATTGGACAGTAGGTCACCATCATCGTAGGAAAGTCGCACTTCACCGGATGACAGACCGGGGTGGATGTCGATGTCGCCAGTTGCGCCAATTTGCGACCATACGGTCTGGTAACAAGATACGTCATATTGCATTTCCCAATGATACTTGTCAGGATTGTTGACAGGTTCGGTAGGCTTGATGATACCGTTTCGGAAAATAATATTCAATGTGCGGACGACTTTGCTTGGAGGCTCCTCGTCTTTGGCTTCCCGCATGGCCTTCAATTCACTGGAGGTCGCCTCAATCAAAGCTTGAATTTTTTCAGCGTTTTTGTCATGTCGATGGGCGTCGTTAACATGGCGCACAAAATTATCAAAGTAACCAAACGTCATCTGTATGTCTTTCGTTTCAGCGCGTTTTGGTTCGGGAACGCGTTCTATTCGTGTTATTGCCCCTGCAATGGTATTCTCTTTGTCGAGAGCATCTGTCAACTTACGTAGAAAGGCTTCTTTCGCGTCAATGAGAGATTTATGCGAACGTTGATTTTCTTGGATACGTACTGTTTTCATAGGAATCCGTTTAATTATCGACATGCGTATATATAGGGTTGTTTTCTAAAAACGAAAGGGATGAAAAAGTGCTGTCGTCAACAGCGTATCAATCTATATCGAGACACTCGGCGACCCAAATGGCAGCGTTACTTAATGTACATGATAGGTGTTTTACTACTGGGCGCCATCGGGTGGTATATTCTGCGGGACACCACGCCTGTTATTATTAAAACGCCGGCTTTAATAGATTTAGAAGCGTTGCCGGCCGCCACTGTCGGCTCTGATAAACTGGACGATGTGTATTGGCGTGTGAAAATGCGTCACGTCAACAATATGCTTGAAAAAGAATGCGCCGCCACGAATTATAGTCTGTTTACGAATAAAAATTTGGAATTGGATGGCGCCCCTATGAAAGAGTCCTACATTTACATTTGTTCGGAAGGCCCCGTGGTGAATGCTCGTGTGGTCATTTCTGGCCAATCGGTAGAGTCAGTCAGATGTAAGGAGACATATGCATCGAAGACGAAGGTTGTCTTGCGTGAATACCCGTTTTCGCTCAAATATATATCGGGCGTCACATTTATGCCCGAAACCAAAGTTGTCCGCACCGCTGCCGAGGCATGTTTGTGGCAACATGCCATTGAAATTATCGAATCACGTTGGGACTGAAGTATAAAAGGGTGGAGACTTTCCTTCAACATGTCGACTACCTTACCACACCAACAGATGTATCACAACCTCCAAGTGTTGCGTACCACCCCCATGATCTACATGTGTCGCAACGTGATTCACCATCATTTGTTCGGCAACGGTATCGCATTCTCGCATCGTCGCGGCCGCGTGCGACCCGACCCACACATGCAAGAGATTATGTCGGACTATTGGTTGCCGTGTTGTCGTGAAATGATAGACCAAGCGATTGCGATAGGTATTGTCGTTATACGCATTGTTTCCCTGGAGGATGGACTTAAAGTACCGGTCGTGATCGACCCTGCAGCCTGTCGTGTCCAGATGAACTATGTCTTGGGCTTGCGCGAATATCTCGTCATCGACAACCAGCAAAACGAAATTCCCGACACTCACGTTTTTGATTTGTTTGGCCATTCGCCCAACTCTGGTGGACAACTGACGTCCATTGTGGCCAACTTAATGCCCGAAATCCAATACATTAATACGCTCAGAGGCACGTCCCTTGTCATGGAGCAAAGGCGCGCCGACCCAGTTCTCATGACAGAAGCCGTTGATACCAAGGTAGACAGCGTTGAAGGCGTCAATTATGACTACTACGCCGACGGTGACATGCAAGATACAACGTCCGATAATCGTTTCAGTCGTGACCATCACAATGTCTCGGCTTTGCGTCATCAACAGTCGATGTACGACGATTTCTTTACGGGTGGTCGGCCAGCCTCCGTTGGCGGCAATGTCCTCGAAAATATGGTCAATGTTCCTTTGGGACAAAAAATTGTGAATGTTCCTACGCAAACAGGACGCAGCGACGTGACCGCACAAGTCAAGACTTTCCAAGACATCGTGTGCGGCGTGATGGGTATTCCGAGGGCCCTTCTCATGTCGGATACGCCCCACAAGTCGGACGCAGAGGGCACCCACCAAACGTTTAAAAAGACAATATTGGCATGGAAAACTGCCCTTCAGTCAGTGTGCGAACAAATATATTCCGTCATCTATGCCGAGGATATTAAGCAGCAATTGTTAAAGGCGATAGGCAAGAAAAAGAGAAAGAGAACGGATATTGCGGATGTATACGTGTTAAAGAAGAGATTGCAAGCCGAAATTATTTTTCCAATTTCGCCGTTTTTGTCCCATGGGGAATTGTACTCACATTATCAGAATGGTGTCATTTCATGGAAAACATATTCAGAGCACGCGTGTGCGAACGCGTCTTTGCCTTACGAAGAATTGGGCGAACCTTCGGCTTTGACGACGGATGTGGCCGAGACTCCCAAAGACAACTCTTCAAAAGACAAACCTTCAAAAGACGAGACCAATAAAGATGATACAAATAGTGATGTTAATGAAGAAGAAGAATAAATTTAATAAGAATAAATTTAATTTGATTCATGGTACATGGCATCGTACGATGCTAAAATTTTATAATCTATGTGGGACAAATAATGTTGTGTTCCTCTGCACGTGACGGCTACAAATAACGCACCGTGACTTGGCTTGGTGGAGGTCTGTTCTTGTTTTACGCGCAATTCGGCTGCCTTAATCCCTTGTGAATCGGCCGCCGATGTTAAAAGACGTTCCAATGTGTCCGCTGATAATTCCATGCACGTCGCGGACGAATGAACACCGGGTCGGCGAAAATTCACTCGTAACGTTAGGTCTGATTTTTGGAGGCACCCGATAATTTTTTCTATGGACATGGCAGTACCATACATTTCGGTTGTTTGGTACAAAATGGTGCCTCCACTCTCAACTTTGCGCGTTTCGTTTAATTCAAATAAATCTTTACCTTTTGTTCGCAACTCTCTGAGAGCAGCGGCTTGCTTGCTGACATGTTCCTTGTTATATGTGTTCTGGCCTACGGGCTTGACGGTTGCTTCGACAATGATGTGATGCGTAGAGCTTACTGGCGTCGCATCTACTGGAGTTGGAGAGGGCTCGGGCGAGCGGAATGCTAAACGAGACATTATATATTTATTAGAGTCCGACTTTATATACTGATTTTTATCAAAAATCTAAATTGTACGTATTCCTTCCTTCGACCGTGCGAATCGCAGTCTGGTTTTTCATTATCAGAGGAAAAGTCTGGTTTTTCAGTTTCGGAGGAAAAAAAGTCAATAGTTTGCCCAAATATCCCACGAATATGGCCACCACGAAAAGAATCACAAGTGAAATGTCCAGTGGATGCATGTCTACCGAATCACGAACCACGTGCATGAGGACGCCATAGATAATAAACATGGCTAACAACTGAAGGATGTCGCCCCATCGCGTCCTCGTCTTTGGCCCACAACACGTGGTGTGCTCTGTTATCGACCACAGCTCCGAAAAATATAATTGGCGAAGAACAAACACAATGATATGCCAAGAAACCATGGACAAAAAGATGGTACGCCATTCTGAATCGTCCTCCTTTAACAAATGGTCAATCATAAACGATAGATAGAGCCAAAATACGCCTAAAACAATATCGTGTATGAGCCATACAGCCACGTACTTACGGAAGCGGTACATGATCGGTGAATTTCGCGCCGCCGCGCACTGTATTAAGCATATAGAGTGTGGAATGCACGAAGCCAACCATGTGGCCGAGGTCACGGCCCAACAGTTCCTGACAATGGCCGAATCACCGTCCCAAAATTTTTCTCGATATAACCACGACACATAGCATGCGGATACCGCCATCAACCCGGCCACTGCTCGTAAAATACATGTAGCCGTCATTATGGAGGCACGCTCCTGACACCCAATATAGGGAATACAACAGGGTGTCGTCCGTGGCATTTTTTCGTAGGCATCTTGTAAGCGTCGATTGTGCACTAGATCATAACAATACGCAAACGTCATGAAGAGGAACGCGCTTCCAAGCGATAGGAACCATATATCGACCGACCGAAGATGCCAGGCTATAATGGCAGAGGCCAGCCCTACAGCCGATAAAAAATAGCTTGACAATGCTGGTTGTTTAAGCGAAGCGGCCAAAAATAATACAACACTCAATCCTAAAAAATCATACATTCATTACTTTTAAACAATCAATATTTTATAGTGCATTTTTCGAAAAGTACTTGGAGAAAATTTGCCCTCCTGGTGTTTGAGGAATAAAGGTTTCGTACTTGGCTTGTGCTTGTTTGTGAAACATCTCGTTCTTTCGTAATCGATTTAACCGAGTCTTTTCGGCATGGCATGCAGGACATAGTGCCTGGAAATTTTCAGAGATGTCCGCGCCACCATCTTGCAGTTCAATAATATGGTCTACCTCGAAATTAGGTGGTATCGGAAACAGGTCACACACTCGACACTTGTACTCTTGTCTGTACGCAATCTCCACGCGCATGGAACGACTTAGTTGGCGTTTGGGTATTTTCTTACAGTAAGGTTTTAAATCCCGGCAAAATGTAACCAGTGAATTGGATTTCGTGTACGAATGTTCCAGGTACCACTGCATAAACAGCCACGCCATCTTACAAGGTATCGACTTCTTATTGTCACACACCCTCATTTCCAGAGACTTACACTGATGCTCGAATTGGTCTATAAGTAACTCGAATGACGATTCGTTCATGTTCATCTCACTTTGGACGTCGGTGGCGGCGATGTAATGTTGTGAATCTCTTTTATATAAATTCATCACTAATGTGTCACAGTTTAGAAAAGATCCGATTTATAGGTATATAAATGCCTTTTTTCAGTGACACATGAATGTTACTCGGGAACCCCCAGACCTCGTAGACCCGACCATGATGAAGAGACAACGACTTGAACCTATCATCATTGGGGGCGCCTCACAAAGTTCTGGCAGTTCATTGCAACAAAAACCAAAAATACAGATAAATGTAACTTCGCCAGGGCCTACACCAGAGCAAGAGCGTCAGCGGATAGCGAGAGAAAAATCAAGGGCCAATATTATAGAGATTCGTTTTAAAAAGGCGATACGCATCAGCGATTCGACCACTCTCATCAAATGTCTCGAGTCCGGATTTACGCCAACTACGCTCCAGTGGCTACAAATCGTTGGCAAAATGCACGTGGCGACCGCTCTCAACTGTGTGAAACTTGCCCGGACACTCGAGGCACCGTGTATCTCCTCCGCCATTCGAAGACAACACCGCGGACTTTTCAAAGAAGTGTTGGCCAGAGTCAACCAAGTACCACGGACACAAATGGAAAGTCTCATGAACGTGCCCGCCTATTATTTGGGCGTTTGCCTCGACAAAGGCCTTGATCCGAATATTCGTCTGAAAAATAAGCGGCTACCACTCGAGCATGCCTGCTCACACTCGCGCATTGCGCACATTGAAATTCTTTTAAAAGACGCGAGAACCACAGTGTCTCAAAACGTTTGTCGTTTTATGATTCGTCAGGTCAAACAACAAAAATTCGCCGAAAGGGCCATCGAACTCTGCGATGACATCGTGCCCAACATGATTTTGGAAGCCGTGGTGGCCAATGTCACAAACGCCCTTCGTTCGATGATGATAAAATTAGAACCCAAATACGAATCCAATTCCGAATGGGAAGAGATTACACACATGATGCAATGTCCCATTTTAAGCGACTACACTACGGATATTGTGAAAACTCCCCTTAATAAACACTACTATGATCGACAATCGTTATTGAAGTGGGTGCGGGAAAAGGGAACAGACCCCATGACGAGAGAAGATTTACAAGAGTCCGACTTGCTAATAAGGTCGGAATTTTTAAAAGAATACGCCACTGCTTTGCAAGCGAAAATTAAAAAACTTGGATGATTTTTTTACACTATTTAACCTTTGTATTTTGTATTATTATGATTGGCAAGAAGGACGAACCGGAACACAATTGTCGAACGCGAAAACTTTGGTCAGCCGAAAAACGCGAATGGTGTTGTGTGAACGAGAATGTTGGATGTTGCCCACAAGTACGATGCCGCTTACTAACAGACAATTGTAATCGAACCTGGTCACAGGAAATCAACGACCGTGGATGTTTGGTGTATCCCTGTGGCGTAGATAGATGTACATTGCGTAATAGAACAAATCCGGGTATTATTTTACGCGATGACCGTGGCGTAGAACGTATGAGAACAAATGCAAATTCTACATTTGAAACATTTGAGAACGAAGGACTAGATACGGCCAGAATAAACGAAGATGGACGTGTCACATTTCGTGTCATAGACGATAGAGGTCGCCCTCGAGTAGAAATGGCGTGCAGAGCCGGTGAAAACGCTTGTCTAAACATGTCAACGCCAGAAGATATCGTTCGTCGTCGTAATATTATAAAAGAAGTGGTTGACACCTTAGGCCCAGTGATAATGTCTGTCGATGAATCTGGTCTTTCGTCACTTCGAATTTCCCGAGCCGATTCTGTTGTTATTCAACCTGCGAAAGCTAAGCCCGTGAACACAACCAACTGTGCGGATGCCGATGTGGACGTCCAAACATTTGAAGAGGACGCGTATGAAATTGTGTTGGGCGAAAAAAACGAACAATTTATGGCGTGTACGTCCCATAAGTTATTGGCGCTGGTCACTTTGCAAAATATAAATATAAATCCAGATGGCCCCTCAGAATATTCCGGCCCCTCAGAATATTCCGTCGAATGTTGGCATCCTGAAATCTACAAATGGGAATTTGTCGAATTATTACGCGAAGGCGATACATTCACGTGTCCTGTATTGCCCGATTACACATTTGAAATTGCGTCTGTCGCCGGACTTACGTACGCACTGACCGTGCCACCGACGCCACAGACAGAGCCGCCCGCGCCAGCACCACCGCCATTAACTGTTGTATACGGGACGGGTGTTACCAAAATTGAAGCTTGTATCGAAGACGAAATTACTATTGTATGGAACGGAACACACGACTTACGCGAAACAGAAACAGCAGATTGCGATTCTAACGAAACGGAGACATCGCCATGGCATTCTGAAGAAACCAGTGGATATAATAAAACGTTCATAGGTCTTGGCGGACGCTATCAAGGAGAAACGCGTTATTATATGTGTTCGCAGCAGTGTGACGTAAATAATGCACGCCTGGAAGTCACATGTCAATACGCCATCGACCCCAGCCGCCGTGTGATGGTCAATGTTGCCGAATCTAATTTAGAAATTCCGGCTCTCATTGTGGCGGGCGCCATTATCGCCATTATTGCCGCTGCGTTGTCAGCCGTATTTTGCAAACGCAAGCGCGCCGCCAACAAAAGTAAGCGCGTCCCTGTTAAGAATATCACTGTAACGAGTAAAGACGTCGACGAATTAGAGAAACGTTTATTAGAGAAACCATTAAACTGGGTTCCATAATAATACAGTAACGTTTTTCTCTAATAAACGCCCATAATCACAATAGCGAAGCGTCAATAATAAAGCGTCAAACATTTTTACTTTTGTGGAGACGGGCTTATATAAGTCCGTTCTATTTGTGGTAAATATGCCACGGAAATATTTATGGCTGTCGGTGTGTAGTATAATTTTACTCCTCATAGCAATGATTGTATTGCTCTATTTGAAAATATATACCGCCACAATAGTTATTTTTGGCATTGTCCTCGTGATAGGGTTAGTCGTTGCATATGTAAATCGCATTACACCGAGCGTTACGCCTGTGGGACAGTCGAATACAATGTTCTTACCCCCGTCTCAGATAACCATTGTGTCTGTACCGGTCAACTCTGAATCGAAAGGCGAGACAAAGGAAATAAAAGTAGAAGAAATAAAAGTAGAAGAAATAAAAGTTGAAACAAAATAGATGTCATGCTCTTCTTCCGTAGGGCCGGCCCGGTACGCTGCCGAAATGAAACGATGATACTTATATACAATGGATATGTCATATTCTACCGCAAGCCGCACCTACCGTGCGGCAAAGCGGTGCAAATTACTGTAATAACGGTGACCACGTGTGAAATTTGGCCAACTTTGCAGCTTTTTTGTCATTGTTTGTCAAATACCTGAAAACGGCAGGGGTTTTGATTTTTTCAAGTTTTGTTTTTTTTTGTCGGTGAGCAATTCGCATCTGAGACTGTGCTCTAAAAATAATATCATGGTTTTTGTTTAATTCACTCTGGACTCTGCTAATCTCAGCATGGTTAATCTCAGCACCTCTTGTCAATTCTTTTCTTTCATAATTCAATTTTCTAATTTTGGTATAGGCATCTGGAATAGAGCATCGAATGGCCGTAACACGTCGGTTGTATTCTGTCTTTATCCTTTTGGCTGCAGGACAGATTGGGCTGACCAAAACAGTGGGCAACAGGCCACAATTTATCGCCAGTCGCTTTTTCCCCACGCTTTGTAATTGCCTGCTTTTGGGACTATTTGGTAAATACAATTGTTTGGACGTAATAGGGATGTGAAACAAGTCAACCGACCTTGTTGATAGTCTACTGACCTCGTCATTGCATACCCATTCGTCTTCTGACTCGCATGAGTCCATCACATTGGTATTGTTTTGTGTCGTTGACATTGTAGGCTGTTGTGTTTTAATTGAAAGTCGTGGAGCGCCGTCGCGGAGCGCCATTTAAATCAAATCGTCACGGAGCGCCATTTAAATCAAATCGTCACGGAGCGCCATTTAATTTGACTCCGAATTTGGCGCTGTGCGAAATCTGTGACGTGTTATTGTTTGACCGCTTCGCTAATAAGTTTTATTCATGTGTGAATGATGACCAAGTATTTGTTTGACCGCTTCGCTAATTTCTGTATGCGCTGTTATTTTCCTATTAATCGCGTCAATAGTCTGTATTTATCTGGAGCTGTATACAAGCGCCATACTTATTTTTGTGACTACTGTCGGGGTTGCCAGTGACACCCGTAGAAGAGACAGTAAGGAGATTTAAAATAAAACATTAACATTATTGTATATATGTTTAGAGCTCGTCTTCGTCTTCCTCTTCGTCGTCGTCCTCTTCACTCTCTGGTGTAGTGGATTGATACGCTGCCGAAATGATAGGATTTGCCACTGCTTCGAGTTCTTTCTGTTTGGCGTCGTAATCTTCCTTTTCTGCTTCTTGGTTGTCATCCAACCATTCAAGTGTTTCTTTGATGGCTTCGTCCATCGATTCGCGGTCTTCTTCTGAAATATCCAGTGGTTTTTCTTCGTCTTCTAGAGTGGTTTTGAGTTGATAACAGTAACTTTCGAGTGCATTGCGACCGTCGATTCTGTCTTTCGTGCGCTTGTCTTCTTCAGCAAATTCCTCGGCCTCTTGCACCATGCGCTCAATCTCTTCCTCTGAAAGACGGCCCTTTTCGGCAGTAATGGTAATTTTCTCCGACTTTCCAGAGCCTTTGTCTTCCGCAGAGACCTGTAAGATACCATTGGCGTCAATTTCGAAGGTGACTTCAATCTGTGGGACGCCGCGCGGCGCTGGTGGGATACCCGTGAGCTCAAACTTGCCTAATTGGTGGTTATCTTTGGTCATGGTGCGTTCCCCCTCGAAGACCTGAATCATGACAGCGGGTTGATTGTCTTGGTACGTCGAAAACGTCTGAGATTTCTTGGTGGGGATGACGGAATTGCGCTGAATGAGTTTGGTCATCACGCCACCGACTGTTTCGATGCCCAGCGACAGAGGGGCGACATCGAGCAGAAGGATATCTTTGGTGGTTTCGCCACCTTCGCCCGAGAGAATACCACCCTGGACGGCGGCACCATAAGCGATGGCCTCGTCGGGATTAATGCCCGTGTTGACTTTTTTACCATTAAAAAAATCAGTGATCATGGAGCGTACTTTTGGAATACGTGTTGAACCGCCGACCAGGACAATCTCGTCCACTTCAGCCTTTTTTAGACCTGCGTCGGACAACACTTTGGCGACAGGGCCTAATGTTTTCTTAAACAGGTCTTGGTTTAATTCTTCAAATCGTGCTCGAGTCAACGATTCGGAAAAATCGATGCCATCGTGCAACGCTTCGATTTCGGCCCTCGCCTGTGGCTGTGTTGAGAGAGCCCGTTTGACACGTTCCGATTCGCGTCGGAGTTTTTGCATCGCGCGTTTGTTCTCCTTCAGACTGACTTTGTGTTTCTTTTTGAACATTTTCATAAAATACTTCATGATACGTTGATCAAAATCTTCACCACCGAGATGTGTATCACCATTGGTTGCCAGCACTTCAAACACCCCATTGTCAATAGTCAATAATGAGACATCAAAGGTGCCACCACCCAAATCGAACACCAGAATATTCTTTTCACCACCTTTTTTATCAAGTCCATAGGCAATGGCTGCTGCGGTGGGTTCGTTGATGATTCGTTCGACGTTGAGCCCGGATATGGTGCCAGCATCTTTGGTAGCTTGTCGCTGGGCATCGTTAAAGTAGGCCGGCACCGTGACTACTGCATTTTTGATTTCCTTGTCGAGATACGACTCTGCAGTGGAGCGCATTTTCTGGAGAATCATAGAAGACACTTCTTCCGGTGCAAATTGTTTCTTTTCACCAGCGACGGTGACCTCGACATAGGGTTTACCTTTTTTGTTGACCAAATCGAAAGGAAACATTTTTTTATCCGCTTGGACAGATTTATCGGAAAATTTGCGACCAATCAAACGCTTCACATCGAAGACAGTGTTCTCGGGATTGATGGTGGCTTGATTTTTGGCCGCGTCACCCACTAAACGGTCAGCACCCGACCAAGCGACGTACGAGGGTGTAATACGATTGCCTTGGTCATTGGCAATGATTTCAACCTGACCGTTCACGAAGACGCCGACGCAGGAGTACGTGGTGCCGAGGTCAATCCCGATGGTTGTGCCCACGTCATCGTCATCATCGTCTTGACACAATACAAACGGACAGAGTAGTAGAAGTCCGAAAAAAATATACTTCATCATTTTGGTTAAACTTTTCTAAAAATATACTTTATCATTTATGCTTTGGAAAATGTGTTACTTATTCAGATATACTTTCGTAAAAAATTTACAGGTGCAAAAATTTTTGTGACATTCTCATTTTCATCGACTTTGTCGTAGCCGAAATAATGAAACAAGGGTAGATGTTCACCATCTTCATCCTTTCCCAGAGGCCAGCGTCCTTCTCCCGGGTCACATCCCAGATAAAATGGTGATGAGGCATCTGAAAATATTTCCAATGCGTTTTCTAATGGTAATTCTTGTTTATTTTCGTTAGCCAGTTTGACATAATGCTCGAAATCTCCAGGTGGTATTGTCTCGAAATAGTCTAGAATTGGCCTGAAAAGTTCTGGTAAGTCTGCAAGACGAGCCTTTTCAAACATTTGTACGATTGATAAGCATAACATGCATAAGTCGTTTCCTTCTGAGCCGTTGTGTCTCCAGCGTTCCGGGGTTCTTTCGGTATACGCACCTCTATTTGGCGATGTTGTTCTGCCACCATGATGAACAATTTCACTCATACCCAAGTCCATTATATAAAATTGGTACTCGCCGTTTTTTTCGTTATACATCACATTTCCAGTGTGCAAGTCGCCATGGACAAACACCGGTTCTGTAGAAAATTCGTTCACATGTTTTAAAGTTTGAGCAACTTCCTTTAATACCTGTTTCACAATAGGTATTTTGTCATCGTCTGTCATGCCGATAAAAAGGTTTTCGAGGTCACCGTCAAGCTTCTCCATGACACCCACGAGAGAACGTTCAATTCCCCTATTTTTCAACATCTCTAGCTGCGTTCGCTTTTTTTTGCTGCTTTTCAAATCTGCAATTGTATAAATTCTGGGTACGAGGGCTGAACCGGGCGGCGCCCGCTTCGTTTCCAACATGCAACCTAAATAATACTGCATCGCCAATTCTGTTCTTTGTTGTCCTTTGGTGTCGCCAAACATAAATTTAACAGCAACTTCTTCGTGAGTTGTCGTGTTTTGTGCGTTTATAACGAGACCGTACGTACCTTCTCCCAATGTTCCGAGGACTTTATATTGTTGGCCTTCAATTTCAAACTTGTCACTGTCCGTAACTTTAAAATTCGGCAGAGTTCCTCCAAAAAATCGTGAGCACGATTCGTCCAACCCTTCCGTAGTTGAACGGAGTAATCGCGGTATTATTTTCGGGGGCGCTTCTTTCATTTCGCCCCTGGCGCGTCGCCGAGCACCATGTGTAGTCGTGCGCTTGTCTTCTTTATTTACTTTGGACTCGCCTTGGTCGACGATTGACCACTTGTCTGGGCGTTGATTACTGTTGCCATCATCGATAGCAAATCTTTGCGCGGTCTTATTAGTGACCTTGGCCTGATGACTCGGGTCGTCATCTCTCTGAACACGGTCGCCTATGTTTAAGTTACCCAATATTAAGGGCTCTGCGGGCGAAAAATGTTCCTTGATACGTCTGCCATTTCGAAAGGCATTTACATTTGCACCTTCTTTGACGAGGGGGTTGAATATTCTCCGACCTCTTTTCTGAGCATGTATAATCTCGATTGATGACGCCATTTTACTTGAGATGCCACTATATATACATTCGAAAACTTGAATCAAATTGTGCCACCTCAAGGAAAAATAACCGCCGACTGAATTTTGATATGGTATTTTTTACGCATTGTGCTGGTTTGCAACCAATGGTTCTGTAAATGATTAGTATATATATCTATCTATAACACACAAATGTCTCGAACAAAAAGATGCGATCCTTGTGGAACACGCGCAACGTCAAATAGAAGCCGTTACTGTAAAAATTGTACACAATACTTTCGACCCCGTGGTGTTTCTGATTTTGATTGGCTGTTTTGGACAGAAATAAATAAGGCTGGTCGGCGGCACAATGTCTCTGCAGAATTGCAAAATTCTGTCATTCATGGTGCAGATATAAACGTGGAAATTTATAAACAAACAGGACTTATAATGGCAATCAAAAATGAAAACAATCATGTCGTACAATTTCTTGTCGGGAGACCTGAAATAAACCTTAATTTCCAGGGAGGACAGAACCCACTCTTGATAGCTGCACGTTATACGTCAGACGTTTTAATAACGTTGCTTTCGGTACCAACTATCAATGTCAATTGTCAAACGAACGCATCTGGTTTCCAAGGAATGACACCACTAATGATTGCGGTTCATTTCAATAAACAGACAAATGTACGTTTATTGTTAGAAAAAGGTGTTGACCTAACACTGACGGATGCTCAAGGAAATACCGCTCTTACCATGCCAATACATCACCCACATATGAGAGGCGCACAAAATGTAGTACGAGGGTGGTTCACCCGGGTAACATCGGTGTTGAATCAGTGGAGGGATGAAACGAGAACAAAAAGACGTCAGCGGGAAAAGGGATTAGCCGGACATGTTTCTAGAAAAAAAAACCTACCTGAGGACATTGAAGGTGAAATTAAGCGACATTTGCACCACAGTTTCGGTCAGTTAACGTTTTGATAATAACATTATATTAGTTTACTCTAAATTTTATCTTCACCGACTAAATTTTGGCGCTTCGCGACAAACATAGTATAAAACACCGTGGAAAAACTATAATAATGTCTGCTATAATAAGATACAAGCATTTCAAAAAGATGGATAGTCATAGATGCCGTGTATTTGAGAAACTTATCGTTGAAATCCGCGCTACTGTGCCAAAGTGTGAGCGTGGCATTTCTGGCAGGAAAAAACATAAAAACATTAGAAGCCCTGCACAAAAACGGGAGCGTACAAAAAAAGCAACAAATCAAGAAAAGGCGCGCTCTAAACGGGAGCGTCGCCTGAAAAGGAAGGCAAAGATTAAGGCTAAACACATATTACATATTCAAAAACTCGCCGCCATTTCAAGACAAAAATCCCTCCGAGTAGACTTTTGAATCAATGGAGATGTAGACCTTTATTTTTTTGAAGTATAACCTTTATATGTATTTTGTAATGTTTAAATCGTTTCATAGACAGTCTCCTGTCGAAACAATATTGCAAATCCTGTGGTCGGAACCAAAAGTATCGCGCCAAGCTGGTTGTGATAAAGCTAAATGTCTCGAATTGAACACTCGCCTGGCTATGTGGAGAACAGTTATTCGACGTATACATGCAACAAATAGTGTAGGATGGGACGAATATATTCCACTGTGGCAAGCGTTGAAATTACAAGCCCGGTATAATTCTTCACTGTTTAGTTCGCATGGTATTAATCATTCCATGTGTATCGCCTATTACATGTGTATTTTGATGAAAGACATTGAGGCGCTCAGTATGAATGTTGCGCTTTGGGCCGCTCTTTTGCATGACGTAGGATACAGTGAGTATGAATTGTGTCAGCGTCCAGAGAATTGTGATGAAATGAAAGGACGACTAACACCATTCGTTGGTGAACATGATTCTGCAACAGGCATTCGTTCAGATATATACCGAAATAATAAGTTTCTTCATGCTAAATTGGGCGCGAATATGGTGCAGCATTTGCTTCGGACATCTCCACGTTTATTTAAACCCAACGATGTCCAAAGAATTGTGAATGCAATCTCCGACCACAATGCTGATTCACCCGCCCCCACTAGATACGACCCGAGTCAAGATGGGACATTTATGTCAATACACAACTATTGTGTTGAACGTAAATATTGTCCGGCAATCTTTGAAGAACGACCATTGTTGACTCTACTACGCTTAGCTGATAATTTAGACATTTCTCGAAGCAGGCTTACGATTGAACAACAGTCACCGGCGCTTGTTTCCTACCAACGATGGTTGCACAAGCACGGAGACGCTAGTGATGTGTCCAAGCGTACCGAATGGGAACGATTGTGTGGTTTGTTTGGATTGATTGGAAATAAAATGTTGGCAGACATGTTGTTTGAAAAAAGCACGCCTGATGAATTTAAATTTACATATTCTTGCTGGATTTTGCAATGGGTTACTGTAGGAGATTGGACTATGTCACGACTTGTTCTGAATGTAGAGTTGTACAGACCAAGCATAGGAAGTTTGTCATTTGAAAACAATTTCAAAGAAGGCCTGTTTCAATTCCACAGGTTATATTCCGCACTACAGTCTATTCGTGTGAAAGGTGCTTTGATCGATGTTTGGGTCAACATCGTCGGAAAACAATACCGCCTTGAACAACTTTTGGAATTTGAAAACTACACAGAAATGATAAAATAGCAGATGCAAAGAGCTCACTCTATTTCGGAATTTTGATTTGAATCAAATCAAAATTGAACAAAAAATGTTCGTCGAGTTTGATTTGCAAAATAAGCGCGCCACATTCGAACACAATAATCAACGCATTTCGGCAAACGTTTCATTGACCGTAACAGCACAGTGGATTGCTGCATTTGCGTCGGGCATCTCAATAGACGATGAATCGTATTCTGTCGCGTGGAAAACGTGGCAGCGTGAAAAGCAATTTGTAGAGGTGAGTAAATACAACGAAGAAAACCATG
>Ga0209632_10001338_pt1 | contig 24860 bp, 14 predicted proteins | sample COG_10_FD_184754 | JGI IMG/M metagenome (GOLD analysis project Ga0209632, IMG submission 184754) | Pelagic Microbial community sample from North Sea - COGITO 998_met_10 (SPAdes) (version 2) | ecosystem: Environmental > Aquatic > Marine > Neritic zone/Coastal water | place: Helgoland, sampling... | reverse complement strand
GAACTGCTTTTTCGGACACTCACAAACTCAGTTATACCACAGGAGAAGTGGTGGTCGGTGCGATGACTTCTGAAGATGGCAGCATCCAATTAGGCAACGGCTATTATCCGTCTTTAGACTTGTCAACTTTAAACACAGAGTCGGCAGAACTTCAATTGCAAGTCAAAGTATTTCCAAATCCTACTACAGAGACCATTTATATCACCCATCCCACAGAACAGTTCTTTGAGGTAAGGATTACAGACGTCAGCGGAAAACAAATTCTACAAACAGCGCATCAAAAAGAGCAGCCCTTAAGTGTGCAGAGCCTCACCACAGGCACTTACTTTATAACAGTCACCACAAAAGATTCAAAACAAACCAATACGTATAAAATTATCAAGCAATGAAAAAGTTTTACGCCATTATATGCCTAGCCATAGCAGCACTCACACAACTACAAGCTCAAGCTCCACAGGGTTTTAACTACCAAGCGACTGTAAGAAACAGTGCTGGGGATTTAATCATAAATACCAATGTGTATTTTAAGTTTAATGTCATTCAAGGTTCTGATACATCAGTGCCAATTTTCACAGAAACGCACTATGTCCCAACAGATGATTTAGGACAGGTCAACTTAGTTATTGGACAGGGCACAGCCAATACAGGTGCCTTTTCAGCATTAGACTGGTCACTGGGAAGTTATTACTTAGGGATAGAGCTTGATACAGGCAATGGTTATTTGGCTATGGGCACCACACAACTTCTTAGTGTTCCTTACGCATTATATGCAGAGAACAGTGGCAACGCTACATCAGCAACACCAAATTTAGAAGCAGTACTCGCTGAAAACAACTAAGCCAACAATCAACAGATAAAAGATTTACAAGACCCAACAGAAGCTCAGGATGCGACAACAAAAGCCTATATAGATGCGTTAATAGCAAATCTTCAAAGTCAGATAGACAATTTAGACTCAACTACAGTGACAGATATCGATGGCAACACCTATGATTATCTTACTTACGGAGACCAAGATTGGACTGTAGAAAACGCTGAGATGGTTACTTACCGTGATGGCACGCCTATTCCACAAATTACAGACCAAACAGAATGGGCAAACCTCACCATAGGCGCTTGGTGTTATTATGAGAATGACGAAACAGAGGGAAAGCTTTATAACTGGTATGCAGTAATGGGTATTCACGATGCTATTGAAACCACTCCTAATAAAGAGTTTGCTCCAGAGGGCTGGCACATACCAAGTATAGCCGAGTGGACAACACTCGAAAATCACCTCATAGCCAATGGCTATAATTACGACGATACAACTACAGGCAACAAAATAGCCAAAGCTATGGCATCCACCACTGGCTGGAATAGTTCAACAACAGCAGGAGCAATAGGCAACTACCAAAGCGCTAATAACGACAGTGGGTTTAACGTCTTCCCTGAGGGTCTCCATGACAACAGTGGTTCGTTCTACAATGAGGGTTACTATGCTTTCTTTTGGAGTTCCACTGAGGGCAATGCAGATAGCGCATGGGCCCGCTCCCTGAGCGCCAATGGCAGTTACCTAGGCAGGGCCAACTATCTCAAGCAGAACGGCTTTTCAGTGCGTTTTGTTAGGGATTAAAAATCTTGACTCTTAAGGGGCTGCCTTTAGCAGCCCCGTCTTTTACAACAGCGCCGTAAGGCGCTTAAAAAATCAAACGCAACTTTGGGTTAGATTTTTTCTATGAAGTATCAAAAAAGTTGTTTAAAAAATCGAGTGTTTGTTTCGAAAAAAACTCAATGGGGTGTACGATAAGAATCCGTAATTACTTTATTTATAGAGTATTACGGATTTTTTAGTTTAATATTTGTACGAATTTACTATTTTAAGCATTTATTTGTAGCCATTATTAGCTTATTGTTTCTTTTGGTTTTTCTTCTATTCAAATCCAAATGCTTTTTTAACTGAAAAGTTTTCGTCTAGCGGAGTAGATTGAATTTTTTCTTTGCCGTCACTTCCAATAACGGATATTTTAATTTCTCTAGGTATTACAAGGAAAAAACATAAAACTTAGAAGAGCCTCAAGTGAAAATCAGCTTAAAAATATTATTGTAGGTACAGCAGGACTATTTACAGGGTTTTCTTTAAAGCGATAATTCACTATCTTTGGTGGATAAACCAATTTAACCTCTGCGCACCTGACGTAATTAATTCAATCTTCATAGATTTTGCTAAGCGGAGAATATTTTAAGAATTAATTTGGAACAAATTAATATACGATTTGTACCAGACGAATGATTATAATAACTCATGTGTTCACTGTTTTAAAACTAAAATTCACTTTCTTATGAAAACAAAATTACTTTTTATAGCATTCTCTTTAACTGTATGGTTTAGTTTTTCACAAATCCCAGATTATTTGCCTCAAAACGGTTTAGTAGCTTGGTATCCATTTAACAATAACTTCAATGATGAAAGTGGAAATGGAAACGATGGATCTTCGTCAGGAACTATTACATTTATAGATGATAAGGATTCAAATAATTTATCATCAGTACAGTTAGGAAGTGGTAGCGTTCTATTACCACAAATTATTTTTCCATACACACGTGAAGAAACCTTCTCTATTTCTTTTTGGTTTACACATTCTTCAACTAGTAATGCAAGATTAATGTCTACAGAATGTCCTGAGGGGAATTTTAGAATTACTAATAATTCGTCAGTATCCGGAGGGTTCTCTATACAATACGGAGACTACCAAAACCTTTCTTTAAGTAATCCTACGGAATGGAACCATGTGGTTTATGTTTATAATAGCAGAAATGAAGAAGTTTATTTAAATGGAGTACTTGAAGTTACTAATTATGATTCAGTCACACAAGCCATAAGTTACTGTCATCCATTAACTTTGGGGGCAAAAGCATCAAATCCAAATAATGATAGATGGAACGGGGAAATTGATGATATTGGTTTTTGGAATCGACCATTAACCTCACAAGAAGTTTCTCAATTGTATACTGGTAATGCCTATGCTCAAGATATTGAACTCAATGGAACAATAAGCGCCGAAGACAATCAAATCAAAAACTTGCTAGACCCAACCGATGCACAGGATGCGGTGACTTTATCTGTTCTGTTGGAAAAGATATCTGAGCTTCAAGACCAAATAGATAACGCACAGATAGGCTCAATAACAGACGTTGACGGTAATACGTACAACAGCCTAGCTTACGGCAACCAGGCTTGGACGGTAGAGAATACTGAGGTGGTAACTTACCGTGATGGCACCTCAATTCCACAAGTTACTGCCAATGATGAATGGGAAAGCCTCACCACAGGCGCTTGGTGTTATTATGAGAATGACGAAACAAAGCCAAGACTTTATAATTGGTATGCAGTGATGGGCATCCACGATCCAGCTTCATTATCAAACCCATCACAAAGAAAAGAATTTGCACCAGAGGGCTGGCACGTACCATCAGATGCAGAGTGGACAACTCTTGAAGAATATCTCATAGCCAATGAATATAACTATGACGGCACCACCACAAAAAATAAAATAGCCAAAGCAATGTCTTCTACAACAGGCTGGAATAGTTCAACAAATGCAGGAGCAGTAGGAAACAACCAAAGCTTAAACAACAGCAGCGGCTTTAACGGCTTCCCTGAGGGTAACCGTTTCAAGAGTGGTTCGTTCAAAAATGAGGGTAACCTTGTAGTCTTTTGGAGTTCCACTGAGGACAATACAGGTTTCGCATGGAACCACTTCCTGATCAACTTTGGCAGTAACATCTACAGGGACGACAACACCAAGCAAAACGGCTTTTCAGTGCGTTTTGTTAGGGATTAAAAATTTTGACTTTTGACTCTTAAAGGGGCTGCCTTGCGTTGTCCCTTTTTTTAAATCAGCGCCCTAAGGGGCTTAAAAATTTACACCTTCAACTCTTTTGGTTGGAGGTTTTTTGTTTTTAGACTCCTTACTTTAGATACCGTACTGTGAAATTAAACAGCCATTAATTGGAGCTTACAAAACGATACAGAACTACCTACTTTTAGTTTTTCTTCATTTTTTCTGGTACTAGTGGATTCATGATTTTAAACCAAAGTGGTGGGATCAAACTCAAAAGAATAGAAGCAGGGTATCCCAAAGGCAAGGTTGGGCTTTGTTCATAGCTGTTTAGCAGTTGGTATTTTTTGGAGGACTTAAAGTGGTGGTCACTATGTCGAGTCAATTCATACAACACAATCCGTCCAATTTTAAAATTAGAATTCCATGAATGGTGGGGTTGCACGCGCTCGTACCTTCCAGAGGGTGTTTTAAAGCGTCTCAACCCATAATGCTCAATATAATTGATGCTTTCCAAAAACAGAAAAGACACCACTCCAACAGCGATGGCAAATAGCATCACATCAAGTGAAAAGAAATAGAACACCCCAAAAATATAGGCAGGTTGAATCAAATGATACCAAAGCATGTCATTTTTCACAGAAAAAAATGAGCGTTTCTGAGTTTTTAAAAGTTTCATTTGATGGGTCCAGGCATCTACGTATTGCTTTGTCACAGAGGTAACCCAAAACGAAAATACAGTCTGGTTGTATTTTGCTGTTGCGCCATCGTTTGGAGTTGCCACATTCATATGATGACCAAAGTTGTGTTCGATATAAAAATGCATATACAGACAGGGCATGTATAGGCATTTGGACATGAACCGCTCAAAGTAGGGTGCTCTGTGCCCTAATTCATGCGCCACATTAATGGCATTGGTTGCCAATAAAATCCCAGCAGAAAGGCCGAGTCCAATGAGTTCATACGTCGCGTAATCCTGCGTTTGAATTTTTGAAAAAACAAGCCATAAAAGACCAAATACGATGGGTAAATTTAAATATAACATCCCATCAAAAACCCAGTTTGTTTTTTTGATCGTCACTTCCTCGGTGGATAAATTTTTGGTTTTCTCGCCCGTCACCAGGTCTAAAAAGGGGAGTGCTATAAACGTGTACATAACGGACACATACGTGCCGAGTCCGATCGATTCAAAAGAGATGAATGCTGTAACGGGTACGGTATAAGCAAAAAGATATTTCAGATCCCTCATTTCTTAAAGATATACAAAAATAAATTAAGAGTGGTTCTCTGTTAAATCTTCAAAATGGCCAATTCTGGCGATTCGTTTGTACAGAAATGAGTTGTTGTATGCAATATATTAAAAATCAGTAACTTAGTTTGATAGGGGTTTTTGGCTTTTTAGCAGTGTTTGTCTTGAGTTTTTTGGACATTGAATTTATTCATAAAGCAGTTAAGTTTATCAATACCAATAAATTGAATTTTCTATACGTTTAAGAAGATCAGTTTACGAGTTCCAGTTCCAATGCCTCTAAAGACTTTCCTTTGGTTTCTGGCAATACTTTTAAAAGGATGAAAAATCCAATAAATGCGATCGCTCCAAAGATGAAAAAGGTCAGTGAATTTCCTAGATTAGAAAGCTCCCAAGGAAATATTAGTTGGACTAAAGAGCTGATTAATGAATTGATAAAAGCAATGACACCGATGGCGAATCCTCTATATTTTAATGGGTAGAGTTCGGAGAGCAACACCCACATAACAGGCCCTAATGAAAAAGCAAAACAGGCAATAAACCCTAAAATTCCAATTAAGATTAAATTGGCATTTATCGTGGTTGCCGCTTCTAAAATGGCCCCATCATTTTTACTGTAAATTTGGTTTCCTAAGACCGATTTTAATTCATTTTTAAAGTCAATATCGGAAGCATACTTCTTAGTTGTAATGGATACTAATTTTTCAGAACCCGTAAATTCGAATTGGTTAATTTGTTCCTCTGATAATTGGTAAGTGGCTTGGCTAAAACCATAGGCACACACCAATAAACTAATTGCAATTCCTGCCGTCCCCACTAATAGTAAAGGCCTTCGGCCCATTCTGTCGATTAAATAAATAGCAACAAACGTAAAAACGACGGATACGGTACTTAATAAAACACCGGATGAAAATGCGGCATCTGTACCAATTCCTGTTTGTTTAAAGATGGATGTTGCATAGAAGTACACGGCGTTAATTCCGGTAATTTGCTGAAGCACCCCTACAATTAAGCCAACCACTAAAATAAATCGTAACGATGGCTTTAATAAGTCTTTAATTTTTAAGGGCGATTGGTTTTCATTGGCATTAATATGTTGCTCTATAGAGGCGATTTCTTCCTCCGCTCTCTCTTTTCCATGAATGAAGTTTAAAACATTATTAGCGGCTTTCACGCGCCCTTTTAAATACAACCAACGTGGACTGTTTGGAACAAAAAATAGAAAGATAAAATAGAAGACTGCTGGAACAAACTCGACCCCTAACATCCATCTCCACACGTTTTCATCGTTCAAAAAAGTGCTGTCTGGGGTGTTGTACTTATTGAAAAAATAGTTACTTAAGAAGGCTGCAAAAAATCCAAAAACGATGTTTAGTTGTTGTAATGAAACGAGTTTCCCTCTATTTTCAGCGGTTGAAATTTCTGCAATATACATAGGCGCCAAAACCAAAGCAGCTCCAAATGCCAACCCTCCAATGATTCGTGCCACATAGAGCAGTTCATAGGACCCTGCCATGGCCGATAATACTGCCGAAATTGCATATAAAAAAGCGACAAAAATCAACATTTTTTTCCGCCCAATGAGATCACTGAATCGTCCAGAAAATAACATCGCAAACATGGCTGCAAATGAAGGCGAACTGACGACCCATCCAGATTGTATTTCGGTTAAATTAAATTCAGGGCCTGCAAAAGACATGACCCCTGAAATGATCCCTGCATCAAAACCAAAAAGAAAGCCTCCTAAGGATACTACAAAGGCAATAAAGACAAGTTTTTTATTCATAATTGGTGAATCAAAATTTAATAAATGAGTGATTGCATTGCTCGTGGTTCAATTTCTAACTGGGTTTCGTTATTCCCGACAACCAGTTTATAATTTATTTTTTGATCCGTTGTGTTCATTACAACGGTTACAATTTTTCCGTCTTTGTTTATAAACGAAGTGCTTTCAATAGTACTTCGACTTGCAGAGGTGCTAACCCGTAAGGCCCCTGGTTTAATAAATTTAGAAAAGTGACCAATATAATAATAAGTCGGCGTATATATAAGTTCTCCTGTTTTTGTGTCGGCATGAATAGGGGCGAAGCAGAAATTTGCGACATGGTTTGGACCTCCTCTTTCATCTAATAAAATATTCCAATCTGTCCAGCCAACTACGCCGCTATTAAAATCGTTGATCATGGAATTTCCATAGCGCTCTGCATTGGGCCAAAAGTGTAATCGTTCTGTAGCAAACCCTTCTTGACAGCCTTCTGTAAATAATAGGTTTTTGGACGGGAAAGATTCATGGATATTTTTTAAGTTATCATATTTTGGCAAACCACCAGTCCAAGTTTCATACCAATGAAAACCAATGCCCCAAGCATATTTTGACGCTTCTGGATCTTCAAAAATAGTGTTCGCTCTGTTTGTAATTAAATCTCTATTGTGATCCCAAACAACAATATTTTTATCTCCTAAACCTTCTTTTTCTAGTGTTGGGCCTAAATAGTCTCTTAAGAAATCGCGCTCCTCTTCAGCGGTGTAAATACAAGATTCCCAACGTTGGACTGCCATGGGTTCATTTTGTATGGTTAATCCCCAGACAGGGATGCCTTCTGCTTCATAGGCTTTGATAAATTTCACGTAATAATTAGCCCAAGCTTGACGAAATTCTGGAAGTAGTTTTCCGCCTCTTAGCATGTTTTTATTGCTTTTCATAAATGCTGGGGGACTCCAAGGGCTGGCATAAAAAACCAAGTCCTCCTCAATTAATTCAATGGCTCTTTTTATGAACGGTACTCTTTTCTCCTTGTCTTTTTCGATTGAAAACGTCTTTAATTCAGTATCACCTTCCTCAATATAAGTATGGCTTCCTAAACCAAAATCACTACTGTGAATACTTGTTCTTATGATATTATAACCAATCCCGTTTTTCCCGTATAACGACTGTAATAGTTGGTCTTGTTGTACATCATTTAGCTTCGAGAAGACGTCAGCCGAAGCATCGGTGATGGCGCCTCCTATTCCTAAATACTCTTGAAATGTTTTTTCTGGATTCACAAAAATTGCAACTTCTGTTTCTAAGGGTTGCACTTTGGGTTTAAACGTTTGCTCACTTGTTTTTGTCAATCGAAGTTCAGTATCCTTCGCTGTGGTATAAACCTGAAGTGTTTTGAGTTGGTAATTTTTCACAGATAAAATAGTGCTCGTATTAGTACTTAATTCTTGTTGTTTAGACTTTGAACAAGATACAATTAAAACCAATAGACCTATTAATTTACAACGCTTTAAAAACATATGTTTATGATTTTTTATAGTTTAAATTCGTGTTTTACCCAATCAACTTCCATCACCCATTGATCACTTGTCATTGGATAATCCGTAATTTTGGCAAAGTTTAAAATAGCAAACATTGGTTCTGGGTAAGCATCGCCCAGTCCAACATTACGATAGATTTCTTTGTCATCAACCCGATAAACGAGATCGCTGCCTTCCCATTCTACAGCATATTCGTGATATTTGTTTAAGGTAACGTCAAAGCCTTGACGATAGCTCCACCAATCGCCTTTATCGCATTCCTCTAAGTTTTTAATAGCACCTGTTGTAAAATGATCTTTTTGATGATCTCCATGGTGTTCAAAAATATCAATTTCACCTGAGCCTGTCAAGGGCCAGCAAACCGTTTCATCAGCTTCTTGCACTGGTGGCTCATTATTTTGAGCGCCTAATAGCCACCAAGCTGGAAACATACTAGGTTCCCCATTACTCCATAATTTCAATCGTGCAGTCCATTTGCCTTTAATAAACTCTTTTTTGTTTTTTGAAGTGATACGGCCTGCAACATATTCTGTGTCAGGGTGTTGTTTTCCATACTTATCCAAATTATCACAGCTTCGTTTTTCGTCAATTTTGAGAACCTTTAATTTTAAGGTACCATTACTAACTTCTCGTGTTTCATATTCATTATCTGGCACATAGCAATGGGTTTCATTGTTTACCCAAATACGTTGATCTTGCCAATTATTTGAATTAAAAGTATTAAAATTATCTAAGAAATCTATTTCCCAGACGTTACTAGTTTCTTTGTCGTTTGAATATTTTTTGTGTGTATTCTTACACGATAATTGGCTGATGCCAATGATCATAATTCCTAATACATATAAATAATATGCTTTGTTCATAATTCTATTTATTTAATGAAATGAGGGCTTAGTTTTTATTTTTTGATCCTATCTAGTTTACAGCGAACTCAAAAATTTGAGAATCGGAGGTGTTTCCAACCTGATCGGTTGTGACCACTTTCCAATAATAGACTTGACCAGAAGCAACGGTTATTCCTAGGTTGGTATTACTTGTGTCTCCCACTTCTGTGATCGGGGGGTTCACAGTATCAACCCATAGTGTATAGGAGGCAATATCATTATCAACATCTGATGCTTCCCATTCGACTGTAATTGATCCCGCATTGACAGTTGTACCCGATTGAGGACTGATTGCTTCAGCAGGAAAAGGGGCATGGCTTTCTTCTTGGAGTCCTGCACTGTAAAACTTCCAAATGGAACTTTCAGCTGTATCGGTAGTACCACTAACTAAAGATTTCACGGACCAAGAATAGGCGACTCCTCTTAAAATACGAATCAGAAATTCATTTGTAATTGTACTGATGTTTCTAGAAGTACCCTCATTTAAATTGGTAATTTCTAAAATATACGAGCTGGCATTTGTAGCCTCCTCCCACTGAAACAATACTTCGGCTTCAGTTTCAGAAATAACCGCACCTTCGTTACATTCTGTATTGTTTTCAGGAAACAGAAGCGTTGCTTGTGTTGGTGGGTCTACAGAGTCGATCTCTGATCCATTTTCATCACTACTACAGGATGCACCTAGGAGTATTAAACTCAAACAAGTTGGGATTAGTTTTTTGAACGTATTCATTGCTTTACAATTTTATAATTATAGGTGTTTTCTGGGGTCACTATTTTTAGTATAAATAATCCATTAACGAGTTCCGACAAATCAACCTTAATTTCATTAGTGGTTGCGTTGTATGTTTTAGACACGACTCGTTTTCCTGTTATATCGTAGATTTCTATAGGGATTGTAGCCCTGTTTAGGAGATGAGTGCTAATAAATAGCTGATTATTTACTGGATTTGGATATACCAAAGGTTCAGTATTTATAATGATGGTCTTTTCATAAACCCCTTGACATTCTTTGTTTGATTTCACGGATATCTTATTTACACCACTGACTAACTGCAATTCCGTTTCATTTTCAGCCGTTATAAGTGTTTCGTTATTTAGGGTCACATAATATAACTCGCCACCCTCAAGTGAGAGAGTTGCAACGAATGAATTTACAGATCTATTTGTGTTAACGATTAACGCTTCTGGCTCATTGACGACGACTGTGAAACACTGTTCATAGTCAGATTGTCCATCAATCGTAATGCATAATGTATAGATACCAGCAGATAGGTTTTCGAAATTAATTTCTGAAGTAAACGTTTCAGTGGCCGTGTAGTCTCCTCGAGTAATCACGACGTTATAGGTGTCGTTTTCTACAGCAGATAACGCAATATGACCATTATTTGAAGATCGGCATGTTTCACTCAACACAGCTATTGCAAAGTTTTCAAGTGGTAAATTGAAAATGGGACACCCTGTGACATTTACGGTCGTATTTGCAGGTGTATTTGGACAGGCATCGTCACCATCCAAAACACCATCTCCATCACTATCAGGATAATCAAACTCCATCCAATTAAAATTAAAACCGCCTGATAATATTCGCATTCTTAATGTATGCACTCCTTTTTCAATGGTTAAATTGTTAGCAACCGTTTCCCACGTTTGCCAGCCATTTGTAATCACCGTATTCATGACAATTAGCTCGGTTTCAACAGCGTTTTCATCAACACTGTACAATCCAATTTTCCCTACGCTAAATCCAGAAACCCTCAGTTTTATCCCATACAAACTTGTTTGAGGCACATAAATAGGATAGTCGGCATAATCACCTGAGTCTGTGTAACCAAAATTTTGACCACCACCTTCATCAGAAGTGTCTTCGAGTCCCATACCTTCCATAAATTCGTAATCCTCAACTTGGATCACCGTCGGAATTATGGCCCGGTCTTTAGCGATATTGTTGATTACTAAATCTGAAAAAGTATTTAATGTTTTATTTGATTGCGATTGAATTGTTGTTCCTGAATAACTAACCGTGATGTCATCCCCTAATAGAAAGAAATCATCTAGATTTAGAACCATCAAGCGTGCTCTTAATGGATCTGATATTACAGAAGTAACCGTCTTTTGGATCCCATTTATAAGCACCGTGAATTGGTCAGAAGTTGCATTTAATGATGTTGGTAAAATAGATTCGCTTATGGTGATTTCTAAAGCGTTTTCACTCTCTCCAGTTTTACCATTTAAGGCATTTAAAGCAAGGGCATCAACCGTCCCAGTGTTTTCAAATTCAATGCTACTTATATTGAAAGGGATATCATTATTAATATGAAATTTTAAACGGTGTTCCCCAGCTGGAAGAATAATATCTGAAACTTCAAATGTAGAAAATTGTGACCAACCGCCTGTTGAATTCACCACTTGTGTTGTTGTTACTTCTTGATCATCAATTGAAAGAAAAAATTCCCCTCCGGATTCTTGTGTTGCCAATCTAATTTTTGCTTTGTAAACAGCAGTTTCATCGATGCTAACTGTATATTTCATCCATTCCCCTTGCTCAACAAAACCGACATGAAATCCATTACTATTAATCTGATCCGTATTTTTTTCTATATCGACGCCATCATTTCGATAGGACCAACCACTATTCCATGCGGTGTAATCTCCAGTAGATAAATTATAGTCTCCAACAACGTTGTCATAGTATGCAAACTTATTTTTTCCTAAATCAAAATCTGCCATATGAACCACGCCTGGAATTACTGATGGTGTTCCATTAAAAGGGATTGTCTCATCTGTTTGTACTTGTCGGATCAAAGCATCAGGGACATCTTTTCTATAGCGGCTGTTGTCGACTAATAGATTATCGGCGAGTTTCATCATACTATTAAAAGCTTCTGTAGCAGTTGGCTCCGGACCATTGCCCTGCCAGTAGTCTAAAATATCCTGATAACCAGAGTTTATATCAATAGCATACGGACTGTCTATATCTCCAATTTTACGAACGGCCCACCAGGCCCAACCGATATTATTATCTTCAAAAAGAGAAACGGCATCGGTAAACCAGGTATTTGAATTTTCGCCAGATTCTCCCATCCAAAGCGGCACATTTTGTTGCTCCCTAAGAGGTAAGATCCAATCCAAATCTCCAGGATTATTGTGGTTCCAATATTTATGGAAGCTATACACCATATTAGTGTCCCAGGGTGGGGTGAGACCACTATGATCATTGGCATACGAGTTTCCTTCGATATACAAAATATGATTTGTGTCTACGCTTCGTATTCCAGTAGTGATCTCTTCAAAAAGGTCTCTCAGTAGTGTGTTTCCAGGTAAATCCCAGTGTGTTTCATTGATAAGATCATAGCCGCCAATCCACTCATTATCTTTGTACCTGTCCGCGATTCTCGTCCATAGAGCTACAAGTTTATCCCTGTTTTCTTGGCTTTCCCACAACGATGGTTTACTCGGGTCATAATCATTAATTTCGGATCCAGCCCCTTGGCCACCTGGCGTGGCATGCATATCTAAAATAACATAGATATCGTGAGCAGCGGACCACGCTAATACATCGTCAATCAATTCAAAACCAGTTTCTATCCAAGTATTTTGACCCCCAACAGGCTCCTCTTCGATTGGGAGCGTAAAAAGGTTGTAATGCATCGGGATACGAATACTATTAAACCCCCAAGCTGCTAAAGAATCTACATCGCGTTTTGTGAAGTGGTTTTCTCGCCATTTATCATAAAAAGTTTCGGTATTAGCTTCTCCCATTAACTCTGTTAATTTATCCTTTATTTCATGCTGAGACCCTGCAAAGCCAGAGGTTTGCATCATGTAACCTTCCATAATTTGCCAACCACCAGGTCCATATCCTCTTAAAAGAACTTCTTCGTTATTAGAGTTCACTATTTTAGTTCCTTGCGTGTGAAGCCCTTGACTCCAACTGAACGTCGAAAGAACTATGAAGCTAATAAAAAGTATTAAATTTTTCATTTTGTATATGTTGTAATTTTTAAAAGGAGCTGTACTTAATGTTACTCAAGTTCGTGATCCTACGGCTATAATCTTGCACTATTTACCGCTCTTAATTTAGATTTGTAAATCGCAAAATAATTTAAAAGAGACACGTTCTATTTTTTTAAAACACCGCCTCTTTTTTGTAATTATTTAAATTTCGAATTACTGTCTTAACAAGGACCAGTTGTCTAAAACAATCCCATCAGACCCCCATTGTCCACCACCAGATCTAAATAATAGATAATAGGTCCCAGTGGTTGTAATTTCAAATTGCCCAGGGTTATCAGTAGCATCACAAGCTCCTGCAACGGCCGAACCAGAATAGGTTTTTATACTACCACATTCCCATGCGTTAAAGGCTTTCAGGACATACTGGTCTCCATTGTAGTCGCCCGTGTTTTCAACAGGTTGAGTTGCACCAATATATACTTCACCCCAAACGTCATTTATGTCAGCATAAGTCATGTCCATATCAAATTGATAGGTTCCTGGGTCTAAAGTAACTTCGGTATATATGGCCCAGTGTTTCCATTCGCTAGGGCTTTCTGTTTCTGCAAATTTTGCCACCCCATCGGCGATGGTGACGGAACCAATTCCATTATCAGAAGCGTCGATATTAATAATAGTCCAACCACTTGCATCCTCAAAACTTCCATTTGTAATAAGATTGGTGATAACAGCTGCTTCGACGGTCACTTCAGTGGAAGCCTCATTAGAAATTGCGGCATCATTCGTGGCCATTAATGTCACTGTATATGTACCTTCTGTTGCATAGGAATACACAGGGTCTTTATCTGTGGATGTGCCTGAGCTATCGCCAAAATCCCAGGAATAAGTTGTGGCATTTGTAGACGTATTTGTGAAGGTTGCCGTAAGATTAGAGGCATCGAATGTAAAACTAGCAACTGGTGCTACAGCAGGGTCAATGACCGTAACTTCTTTTATGATTTCTGCAGAACCGGTCTCATTTGTAGCTGTTAAAATTACTGAATAGCTTCCGCCTTCAGAATAAGTATAACTCGGATTTTCATCTGTGGATGTGCCTGATCCATCGCCAAAATCCCAAGAATAACTTGTAGCATTCGCAGAGTCGTTTGTGAAGTTTGTGGTGAGATCAGAGGTTTCAAAATCAAAGCCAGCGACCACAGCAAGCGCAAATGAGCCAAGGGATCGAACGGTTACATTATCTATGGTAACGCCCTCGGCACCATAATTAGACCCACCACCTCGGATCACTAAATAGGCTGTTCCAGCGGTTGGGAATTCAAAAATCCCCCCTGAACCGACACAACTATAGGCTGCAAAATCGCCATCAAAGGGCTCGCCTCCACAACCTTCCCAAGTGTTTAGGGCTAATCGCATTCCTCCATCGGTATAGTCTTGACCTTCAACAGGAGTTTCGGTACCCACATAGACTTCAAACCAAGAATCGGACAAAGGCCCTCCTTTAATATCCATTGAAATTTGATATTCGTTGTTTGCTAATACCTGTATAGGTTGGTAAATACCAACTTGTCCAAAACCGCCGCCTGTCCAATGGGCTTCATTGGTATCAAAGGAAATATCGACACCCTCAGAAATTGGTAAAACAATCCATGGATCACTGCCATTAAATTCACCATTTTCAATAAGGTTAGGCGCTTTTAAGTCATCATTGATAACAATTGTTTGAATGGATTCTGCAACACCACCCTCGGTGAATATTTTAAATCTAACATTATAATCGCCACGATCAAAAAAGATCTTACTGGCTTCATACCCTTCAGCTGAAGAATTATCACCAAAATCCCAGTGTGTGTACCAATTTGCATCATTTGGAGCGGCTGTAAAAATCACTCTATTTGGGTTTTCAGAATCAAATGCGAAAGTAAAAAGAGCATCTTCGCTAGTTGGGGGCACAGCCGCCACTTCGTCGTCATCTGCACATCCCGTAGAAATCAAAATAATTCCTACCATTAAAATCCTACTTAAAAATTGTATTGTTTTCATGTGTTATTTTTTAAGAGTTACGCATTAGTAACCTGGGTTTTCTATAAGATTATCATTGTTGTTTCGTCTATCTTGACCTATTGGTAAATAATAGTGTCGTTCATAAAAATGCATCGGTAATGCTTCCGCATCAAAAGTCTCATAGGTAAATGTTTCATTTCCTGCGGCATCAATGTGTCTAAGCGTTCTCACCCCTTCAACCTGAATACTCAACGCTTCTTCGGCTATACGCCATCTTCTCACATCCCAATAGCGATGATCCTCAAACGCAAGTTCCAGTTTTCGTTCATTACGAATCCGATCTTTTAATGCATCACCCGAATACGGTTCTAAACGGAGATTCGCTGTAAGTCCAGCTCTGGTTCTAATCATTTCAATGTAGTCTCTTGCAGGCGCTTCCATTCCTAATTCTATCGCAGCTTCTGCGGCATTTAGGTATTGCTCTCCCAATCTGAAAATAAGACAATCCTGACCAGAGTAATATTGTGGTACAAAAAGAGGGGAATCACCATCTTCCAGGTGTTTTCTCACATAGAACCCTGTTTTTGTAGCATCGGGATGGACCCCAAGGCCATCTTTTCCAATACCGGTTCCACTTCCAGTGTCAATACTTCCGCCAGTTTCTGTACCATACCATATTTGTACGGGTAAGCCTTGAAATATATCATTGTTTGTTAATATGGTCCCTCTAAGGCGTGGATCACGATTTTCCCAAGGGTTATTTTCATCATAACCAGAACCGCTTTCACTTGGTAAAAGCCCCGTACTCAATACTTCATAACTATCTACAAGTTGTTTTGTTGGAGACATACTTGCTCCCCAATCTAATCGGTAGCTAAACGGTACATTATGTAAATCATACTCATGTCCTTTTTCGAAAGGAATCCAAATTTTGGTAAAGATGGCTTCATCATCCGTTTCATCAAGGAACAAATTCGCATAATTAGTAGATGGATCAGAATATTGATTAAATAACAAATACCCGCCTTCTGTGATGACTGTTTGAGAAGCACTTAAAGATGTTTGGTAATAAGCATCTGCAGCGGAAGCAGGAATTCCGACAACTCCATCGAGTTGAACGGTTCCGTATTTTGCAATACTACCGGCATATAAAGCGGCTCTAGACTCTAAAGATTTAGCGGCCCATTTTGGCGCTCTTCCCTTTTGAGAAGCCCATCTGTTTGGTAATAAATCAAATGCTGCTTGTGCATCGGATAAAACTTGATCATAGACTTCTTTCTCCGTATTTCTAGGTGGAAATAATTCCTCCTGTGGCGTGGAGTCTGGATTCTGAGGGACAAGAATAATAGGGACACCTCCATAGCGTTTTGCTAGCGCAAAATAACAGTAGGCTCTTAGGAAATGCATTTCACCGATCCGGTTGTTGCGTTCTTCAATACTAAGGACTGTTGTAGGTGTTTGTTCTAAATTTTCGATGGAATAATTAATTTTCCATATGAGATCATAGCCCCACCAATCTAGAGGCCAATTGTTGTTAGCCGTTCCCCATATACCGGGTCTGTATTGGTTATGCAATCCGGTCCAAGCATAGGTGCCACGTGCTAAGTCAGAAATGGCATCTCTTTGAGATCCACCAACATCCCAAAAGCTTTCTAAGTAATCCCAAGGCATTCTATCGTAAATTTTAAATAGATAGGTATCCATGAGGGCTTTGTCATTCCAGACATCATTTTCAGTGATTCTATCTAATGGAGGCTCGTTCAAAAAGTCATCATCACAAGTAATGAAAGAGAACGCTAGGAGTGCAAAAATTATGTTTATACGTTTCATAGTAATTTTTTTAGAGTGATATGTTGACACCAAATGTTATGGATTTTGTTTGTGGATAATACCATCCCACGGAGGAGGTATTTTGTGGATCAAAATCTTCCTTATAGTCTTTTATGACAAATAAATTATATCCAGTTACAAACACCGTCATTTTATCAAAACCTACATTGTTTTTGAATTTCGGTAAGGTGTAACTCAAATTAATATTTTTAAATCTTAGGTGTTTCCCGTTTCTTAACCAAAAGTCAGAATATTTATAGTTATTGTCGTTAAATCCGCCATCAGTGATTCTTGGGAATGCCGCAGCGTTGTTTTCAGGTGTCCAATAATCGAGTTGATAGTTGTAGCCGTTAAATCCATTACGTAACGGGCTTTGGGCTTCCCCATCTAGATAAATATCATAGCCTGCAGCTCCTGTTAATAATACCGATATGGAAAAGTTTTTATAGTCGGCTCCAAGGTTTAAAGAATAATTTATGGCTGGTTTGTCGCCGACACCAAATGTTTTTTGATCTTTAACATCAATAATATTATCTCCATTTAAATCTTCATAAACCACATCACCAGGCTGTAAACTTGTATTTCCATTACCATCTTGAATCGCATGTGTATCAATTTCATCTTGCGTTTGGAAAAGCCCCTTAGAAATATAACCTCTTCTTAGATTTGTATAGCCTCCAGTAGTCGTAAGGTTTTCTCTCATAAATGGATCTTCTTGAAGTGTTTCATCAATAAAAATGGCTTTTTCTCTAGATTTTGAAAAATTCAATAGTGCGTTTATTTTTAAATGATCATTCAATTGTTTTTGATAGTTAAATGAGAACTCAAAACCTTCATTCGAAAATTCATATAAATTTTGGTCTGCCACTGACACTCCTAATGTACTTGGAACGCTTGAAGTGGCTCTCGCGATGACATTTTCTCTTTTTCTAAAGAAATAGTCAAATGATACGGTGAGCGCTTTATTAAATAGAGTCGCATCAAAACCAACATCATAGGTGGTATTGGTTTCCCAAGTCAGCTCAGCATTTGCCAGAGCGGTATTGTCAATTGTTGGAATGGCTGTATCATTGATTGAAAAGAAATGATTGTAGTTAAACCCACTTAACCACTGGTATGCAGCAGTCCCATCATATCCAGCCGTTCCTACTGAAGCTCTTAATTTGAAGTCCGAAACCGTCTTTTTTAAAGACTCAAAAAATGGTTCATCAGAGAGTCTCCAACCTGCTGAAAACGAGGGGAATAATCCCCATTCTTTTCCAGGAGCAAAACGTGATGATCCATCATATCTTACCGTGGATTCAAGAAAATATTTTGATTTGAAATCCCACCCAAGTCGGCCTACAAACCCCAATCGATTTTCGCGATATTCGCCTCCACTAGCCCCTTGATTTTCAAGAGATCCTGCAAAAAGTTGATCGATTAAAGTGGATTGGAAATCTTGTCGTCTTCCACTAAAATTTTCGCCTTGCGCTTTTTGAACCTCCATTAATGCTAATGCTGAAAGACTATGGTTTCCAAAGGTTTGTTCGTAATTTAATGACTCTTGCAACACATATTGATTGCTATAGCTGGTGCCTTCTTCAAGAACGGTTTCACTAAATGAACCTTCAGGTGTGGCGCGGAATACATCATAATTTCCTGTTTGTCTGTTTAGAGTGTAAAGGTTATAACTCTTCCCCCAGTCTTTTTGAAATGAGGTGTCATAAATTAGAGATGCATATGTTTTTAGACTAAGACCGGGTATTTGGTTGATATCCCATTTTAGAGATATTTTAGCATCAAAATTATTATTTCGTCTGCGGTAATAACCAGCATTAAAGTCTTTTATCCCTTCAGCAATATGATTTGGACTCACACTTGGTTTTGCCGGAGTTCCGTCAGGATAGTAAGCTAAATCTGTTGGAAGTGCTCTACTTAATTCTCTGAAAATATCATAGGCCGAATAGGCAGGAGCCTCATTTATTTTTCGACGGGCTCCCATATTAAATGTTAATTTTAAATTGTCATAAATCTTTGCGTCAATGTTTGATCGTAAATTATACTGCTGGTACGAAAGCACGTCTGCATTATAATTGGATCCTTGATCTAGATACCCCGCAGATACAAAGTAATTGATCTTTTCCGTGCCTCCTGTCAGGTTTAAATTATGACGTTGTTGAACCCCCCAGTCTTTTATAACCATGCTTTTCCAATCGGTATTTGAATAATTTACGGGATCTGCTCCAGATTGAAATAACGCTATTTCATCCTCTGTATAAAAAGGAGTTTGATTGGAATTTCTTAAGCCTTCATTTAATACTTCTCCGTATTGTGCAGAAGTTAAAAAATCAGGATAGGACGTCAGTGAGGTGTAAGTAAATTGATTGCTATACGTTAGTTCGGGTTTTCCAACCTTTCCTTTTTTAGTTGTAATTAAAACAACACCATTTCCTCCTTGGACTCCATAAATAGCTGCAGCTGCTGCATCTTTTAAGACTGAAATACTTTCGATTTCATTCGCATCTAACTGGTTGATGTCTCCAGGAGCACCATCAACAATGACTAAAGCACTACCAAAATTTCTTACTTCAAAAGATGAATTACTAAACCCTGGTTCGCCCGAGGTTTGTCTTACGAATAAACCAGAAGCCAATCCTTCTAAACCATTACTCACAGAAGCAACCGGTAATTTTTTTAAGGTTTCCTCATCAACCGTTGAGATGGCCGAGATTAACTTTCTTTTTGATTTTGTACCATACCCAACAATGACCACTTCTTCCAAAGCGCTTGTATCTTCAATTAAAGTAATTGAAAATTTTAGGACGTCTTTTATTTCAAACTCTTGAGCTAAAAATCCGACGTATGAAACAACGAGCACATCGCCTTTAGTGGCCTCAATCGTAAAATTGCCGTCAAAACCTGTTGAGGTTCCTCTTGCGTCCCCTTTAACAAGGATATTGACGCCAGGCAGTGGTTGTTCTGTTTCATCAGATACATATCCGGAAACCGAAACTTGAGCAAAACTTAGACTCATGCAAAATATAAATGCGAAAGTTAGTAGCCTTTTTCTCTTAAAATTTACTGAACAATTTTTGACTATTGTTTTCATAATAATTAGTTAGTTAACTTAAATGATTGACTCTTTTAGTTCTGTTGAAACTAAAAGAGCCCCTGACTAAATTAAAGTCAAGGACTTAGTAATTAATTGAATTGCATGCGTTAGTGTTTGATCAATTTTTTAGTTGTTGACCCTAAATCAGTACTGATTTTAGTAATATAAATACCAGAAGTTAAGTTCGAAGCATCAATCGCAGTTGATAAAGTGTTAGGCCTTAAGGAAATCACTTTTTTACCTAGGATGTCAAATACAGTTACAGAACTAATACGTCCTTTAGTTGAAGACACATTCCAAGTGTTATTTGTTGGGTTTGGAGACACAGAGACCCCTTCCATTTTAAAATCTTCAACTCCAAGTGAAGCAAACGCTCCAAACACCAAATCATCTACTTGAAAGATATTAAGATTCGGATCTACTGCAGCATCAAAATCTGTTTGAATATCAAAAAACAAAGCTATTTTGGTGTTGTTCGTAGAGTTAAAAGCTGAAAAATCGAATGTAAGTGTTTGCCATACATTTTCAGTCGTATAATTCGCAGTAACAGCGTGCTCATCACCGCCACTTTCTATTTTTATTGTAAGTGTTGAGGTTCTTGGTCCTTTTACTTTTACGGATAATCCCCTGTCACTTGTAGATAAATCGATACCATCTGCGTTCACAATTTTAATTTGTGACCACCAATTATTATTAACTCCTGTTAATTCACCAACGTTAGTGCTTGTGTTAATGCCATCGGTTACTGTATTTGTAGCATTCTCATTAAAGGTTAGGTTTTCTTCTTCAATTGTAGTGGGCGTATCAAAATCAAAATTAAAATTTGTAAGAGGCGTTGGAGCAGGGGGTGCTTCAGTTGTCACTAAGGTAAGGTTATCTAAGACGACTCCAGCGCCCCAAGTTATACCTCCAGTTCTAACAAGAGCGTAGTAGGTGGTACTTGCATCTAATTCAATCTTGCCATCTAATCCTTTACAATCTGTATCTAGCCAGGAACCCGAATATGTATTGAAATCTCCACAATCCCAAGTACTTAGAGCCAATAAATTTACGGCTCCAAAATCAGCTGTATTGTACTCAGACTCATCTACAGGAGTAGTCGTTCCTACATACAACTCAAACCAATGATCCGAAAGACCATTTGTGATAACTTCAGCATCAAACTGATACCATCCAGATTCAGCAACAGTAAATGATTTGTAAATTGCAACATGACCTTCTGCTCCCCAACCAGCTTCATTAATATCATCAAATGTAACGACACCATCAGCAATGATTGCTGTTGCATTGTTATTTGTGTTTTGTTGGATAACCGTCCAAGCTGCTGGAGTATCAAAAGTTCCGTTTGTGAATACATTTTGAGCCAACCCTAAAAAGGCAGTCGAAACGAAAAAACATAATAAAGTAGTTGTTTTCATAAAAAGTTATTTTAGTTAGTATAAATGCATCAAAATTTTTGAGTGTTGACCGTCAAAACACAAAAATGTGATGTTTACAAATATCATGAACAACAGTCGTTATGCCTAAAAAAAAACATCTACAAAACTCCAAAAAAGTACGGGTAAGACACTACAAAACCTCTACAATGAAAATATAGACATCTATTTTTCAGTATTTTAATAAATTTAAAACCTTATTGTGTTAAAAAGATTGGATGTAATTAACTAAACTAAAGTCTTTAGGTAAGTCTAGTTTTTTGCGCAATCGCCAACGCCCTTGTTCTACGCTTTTGATGGAGATGGTTAATAAGGAAGCAATCTCTTTTGAGGAAAGATTTAGCTTAAGGTAGGCGCATAATTTCTTTTCGATGGACGATAAATCAGGATGTTTTTCTCTTAGCTTATCAAAAAAGTCTGCATGTGCATTTCTAAAATGAAGCTCAAATGTAAGCCAATCGTCTTTATCAACAAGATGACTATTAATTTTTTTAATCACCTTTTTTATTGGCGGATGTAATGAGCTGTTTAGAACGTCTTTATCAATTTCCTTAATGTCCTCTATTAAGTTGGTAAGTAGCTCGTTCTTTTTTATGTTGTTTAGTGTCGAAGACGCTAATTCTGTATTTTTCTTTTTAATTTCTAAACTTAAATTTTCCTCCCTCAAAATAAGGAACTTTTGTTCGGCCTCAAGTCTATCAAATTTAAATTTTTCTTCTTGGGTTCGCAACTTTTCTTCTTCTTCTAATTTTAAAACAGCTATTTGTTTTTCACTTTTTATTTTAAAATAGCTCCGATAAAGAAAATTTAATAATAGGAATAACAGCCCGTAAAAAACGTATGCCACATTTGTTGCATACCATGGAGATTTGATATAAAACTCTAATTTAATCACTTCCGATATCGTGTCATTGGTGCCTCCAGATCGCAATTCTAAAACATAGTTTCCAGCAGACAGCCCTGGGAAATTCAATTCTGAAATATAATCCCAGCTTGACCACTCATTATTTAAGCCGTTTAATCTGTATTGAATTTTATAAGAATTAGCCAAAGGTGTTTTTGGCAACGCGACACCAATTTTGATAAAAGAATTGTTGTGCGGAACTTTTAATATTTTATTGCCACTAATGGGGGCTATAATCGTGTCTGTTTTACTAATCAGTTGAACAGACCGAATGGATGGAGGCTTCTTTTTTGAGTTTAGATCGAGCTGATTAATATTATGGAAAATGATGCCGTTATTAATTCCAATTCCAAAAATTGAATCATTAATCTTTTCGAACTTGTTGAAATCATTGAGGTGTTTGTTTCGTACAGAGTAAAACGGATTACGAACATTATTGAATTGATTTCGATCTCTTAGAACATAGCCCAAATATTTTGGTGTTGAGTACCAAAAGACATTTTCGTGTTGAACAATACTATTAATTCCTTTTATGTTTTTAAATAACTCACTTGTATATTTTTGGGGCACAAAAGAATCATCAATGGGATCATAGTTAAAAAATCCGTTTGGGTTATAAAACACCAAATCGCCGTCTATTTTACATAGATAGGCGTATGTTTCAACATGCTTGATATTGACCCCATAAAACTCAAATCCTTTTAGATGCATGCCATCATCAGATAGGCTTAGTCGATAATAGCCTTTTGCCGGGTGCGTCACCCACAGATGTCCATATTTGTCAAACTCCATAAAACGAGACGATTCACCATAGTCAGTCCATTTTTTTTGAAATACCCAATCGCCATTAATGCGCTTATAAACACCAATCCCAGAGTAAAACCCCACATACAGGATATCGTCTATTTTTGGATGCTTTCTAAAGACCCAAGCGCCCCCTTCTTTATGAATGGATCTTAATTTTTTATTTTCTAAGATTGATATCCCTTGGTGGGAACCCACCAATACCTGGTTATCAATTTCTTCTATTTCCCATATTTGTCCAATACTTTCATTTATAATCTGAGCTTTAGAATTAGGGATTGAGATGTTTTTTACAAAGAATCCTTGATTTGTTCCGAGGTACAGCAATTCGTCTTTTAAATAACTTGTATAAACTGTTCCAAAGTCACCTTTATTATCTAATAGGTAATTTGTATTACTATTAATTTGAATATAGCTTAACCCATTCTCCATCCCGAGCCATACATTGTTTTTCGAGTCTACATAAACTTTTCGAACCGTGTTATCTAGAAGGCCATTGCTTTTTTCTTTATGTAAAAGGGTTTCTCCTTCTGATGAAAGAACGTACACCCCTTTTCGGATTGTACCAATAATAAGTTTATCATTTTGAAATTCTTGAGCGTCACTGGCCAAATTCTTCTCTAAAACTCTGTTTATTTTCCAGTCCTTTTTTGTGAGGTTTTTTTCCTTCCATCCCCAAACCCCCTTGTTCTTAGTCACGATCAAAAGTGCATCCGAGTTTTTTACAAAGACATTTAATACATAAAAATCTTGCTTATCTGTCCCTTCAATTAAGACAAGTTCCGTCCCTTTTATTTCAAAGAGCCCTCTTCCGGAATCTTGGATAAATGCACGTTTTTTAGATGAAAATATTAAGTTAAATCCTTTTACCGCAGGGATTGAATCTAAAGTGTTTGTGATTGGATTATAAACAACTATTTCCTGAAATGTTTGAAATAAAATGTTACCATTAATTTCTTTAATACTTGAGAAAATAGGTAATAACGGTGCTTCTTGGCTTGGTTGTTTAAAAAATAAACTAGTGTACTCTAAAGTTCCTTTCTCATTTTTAGACCAATACCCAAATCCACCATGGCCAGAAGTGTATATATGCTGATCATCTATGTGTAGTACAGAACGTAAGTCAGATTCAAAACTATATTTATAATTCTTCCATCGCACGCCGTCGTATTCTAACAAGCCCGCAGGCGTTGCGTAATACATGACCCCATCTTTGCCTTGAGAAATGTCAAAAACCGTTAAGTCATTATTGATGGCTTCCTCCGTAAAGTTTTTAACAAAAGGAGTTCCTGGTATATTGAAAAATTGGGCATATAGGGGGGTACTAACAATGATAATTGCTAGTAAAACTAGACGTCTGATTGTGCTACTATAGTTTAATATCAATATAACTAATTAACTTTTGTTTGCAATAATCAAATATACTAATTATCCCAAAGCCGTATTTGTTAATCTTTATGAATTTGTAGAACTGTCAATTTGGTTTAAAAGTAAATTTATTGAAATTGATTCTTCTTGTCTATAATAAATACAATTTTGAATCTGTATAGTTCCATGTTAAAAACGCTAAACTCGTA